>MAAA01014099.1_pt1 | contig 21855 bp, 25 predicted proteins | sample 1115971 | NCBI WGS metagenome assembly MAAA01 (sample SAMN04961123, study PRJNA320927) | seawater metagenome | isolation source: sample BD02T6 sea water enriched with oil for 6 days | place: USA:Gulf of Mexico | collected 2013-07-27 | reverse complement strand
TGGTACATGGCGAAGTTGGGCAGGTCCGGTAGGTAGGAGGACATGGTAGAGGTGATGAACAGGTACAAGCCGCTGAGGGCGTACGCATCCATCTCGGCACCATCCACCAGCTCCCTGATACTCTGCGGGTCCACGTTCAACTGCGAGGCCATATCCTGGTAGAAGTCGAAGTTATCTAACTGATCATCCTGCGCTTCTTCCTCCACCAAGCGGGCCAAGCGGCGTACGGTCCAGCACACTTGGTTGCTGACCTTCTGCACGAAGTTGGGCATGGACTCAGGCTTGAGTTCCACGGACGCATTGGCCGCTTTCGCCAGTCGGCGCTCCTTGCGCAGTGCTCTAAACAGTTGGCCAATACGCATCACCGCGTTATCAGAGGGCTGTTTCTGGCAGCGCTGTGCAATGCGGGCAGTCTTGGTGAACTCGGTCAGGCTGTTCTTAACCTTCTGATCACTCATGTGGGTCAGTACTGCGTCTACAAGTGAGTTTTTCATGGTACGGTTTCCCTTTAAAGATTGCCGAAATTGGCACGGAGTTAAGCCCCAAGGTCCGAGAACCTTGAGGCTGGGTTTATTGCTCGTCTTGAGCAGATTCAATGGCCTCGATGGCCGTGAGGATGTCGAGGGGGTCTTGGTCGAGGATGCTGTGGCTGCATGTAAACTCAGCCACCAGCATCGCTTGCTCGACCTCCCCAATCTCGTCCCAGATCAGGTTGATCCAAGTGCCTTCTCGCATGTCGTTCCTCCTTTGGTTGGACACACCCAGAAAACCCTCTGCTGTGTGGGCAGAGGGTGGGGATTAGTGATCGGTTTCATTCAGGGCGTTGTCGATGGCTACTAGGTGCTCGTGCAGTCGTGCGCGTTCCATGCGGCACCAGTAGTCCCACTCGCGGTGGTCCTGCCCCCCTCGCGGAAAGCGTTGGCGCACGGTGCGTATCTCTATGCGCTTGGCGTGATATTCCAGTACCAGGTCGGCGTAGCTGGGTAGTTGGGTCATGTGGTGCTCCTTGGGTGGTGAGGGGTTATGAGGCCATTAGTTCTTCGCTGGTGTAGTAGTAATAACTGCACTTGCCCGTGGCCAGCTTCTGGATACGGTTGACCAGTACGTTCTGTGTCTGGGCAGGGCCGTGCTTCTTGGCGAGCTTGGCGAGCTGGGCCATGATGCTGGTGAGTTGTTGGGCGGAACAGAACGCGAAGTAGCTGCCCGTGTTGAAGTCAGTGGTCCAGTACAGAGTGTTCTCGATAACCTTAAAACCTGTCACTTCAATGCACGCTGGGGTTGGGAAAGCTTTCATGTTCTTTACTCCTATTTAAGTTACTCGCGCAAACCCTCTGCTCTTCTGGCCCAGCACCCACGACCTCGTATCGGCAATAGGGGTCCCAGCGCCCAGAAGCCCGCTTTTAGGTGACTGGCTTCGGATCGGGGGGCTAGGGGTACTTTTGATCGGAGGTAGTGGACCCGCCCACAAGGTCAGGGACAGGGAAAACGCATAGGAAAAATTATTTTTAGAAAAAGCCCGCCAAGATGCTTCCGAGCTATTGTAAATAAATTAGCAGCGCTTATATTAGCGGGGCTTATTTAATTTATTACAGGACGGAGCCTACTAATGAAATCTTTGCATAAAATCATTTCTGGTTTTACAAAAGTGCAAAAGGAATTAGGTAATTTTATTTTAGAAGCGGATAAAGCCATCGAGCACCGCACCGAAGCTATCGAAAGCCTGACAGAGGCGCGCCTAAGCATCACAGGTGAAAAACTCCGAGCGGAAAGAGTACAAGCGCGCCTTGGTGAGTTAGTCGGTGAATAATATGATGGCAAAAGAATTTCTCATGACCCAGATTATTTTTGTCACGATCATGGGCGTTTGTTGGACAGCCAATTTACTGAAATTCGCGGATTGTGATTTCGAATACGGCGTCCCCCTCACTTGTGAAATCATTCACGGTGTGGGTTTGTTCCCGCCCTTTAGCGTAGCCACTGTGTGGTTTGCTACCGACTTACCATGAAAGGTTTTCTAGCCGCCAGTGCATTGATTTTGTTGCTGACGGCTGCACAAGTTACGGAATGTTGGGTTTCCCAACCTTATGACACGGAATGTCACCTTATTTCGCGGCGTTAGTTTAATTGGCAAAACCTTGGCCTTCCAAGCCGATGACGCAGGTTCAAATCCTGCTCGCCGCTCCACATAAAAAGGAAATTTTATGCACCAGCAACCCGAAGTTATTTACCTAGCAGAAAAAGAAAATACGACCGTATGGTTAAAACACCGCCCTGAAAAGGGTGGATTGGCCAGTTACGTACGTTCGGACATATTCGAAATCTGGGAAAACAAGGTGCAGCAGTTGCGCAAGGAAATTACGGCACTGGAAAACACACTCAAGGGGTAGGTCATGATCGCAATAGTAAACGTGTCATCAGAAGATACCCCCACTAGGGGCAGCAACCAGTATGAAGTACGGATTAACAGCAAGATTATTTGCACGTTTGAGCATGATCGCCAGTACGAAGGGTTGGCACAGTGCCTACGAGATGCAGCGGACGCAGTGGATAACCATGTCGAGAATAGAAATGACAGAATCAAAAAGCTGCTGATGGACTCGGGCACTTTACACAGGCTGTTTGGTAAATAAGGGGTAGCCATGTACTACGGACCAGTACCAAGTACCTGGAAACGCGGTGAGTATGTCATCGTCACGGGCCTTGAGGATTGGTTCTTGTACGCAGCCCCTATCACCGTCCCCGTCCCCTACCCACAGGGCATCGCTGAGATCATCGACAGTGCGATCTTAACCATGATGGAGAAACCACAGGTATGAGCCGCACGAAACACCACCGTCACCAACATAGACGGAAGTGGGGCCTAGATTTTGGGGCCAGATATAAAGCCAATAAATGCTACTGCGGTGGGAGTGGGTCAATTGTGAAAGATATGGCTGACAGGGAGCGCCGTAATGACTCCAAAGTGATCATACAGAACGAGGACCTAGAATCATGAACGGATGTTGTAACCACGGCTGCAAGGTAGCCAAGAAACGAGAATCTGGATTCATTGGCACCAATGGAATGTGCCACTGCCTTAGAAATTTGGATACAGCAACGCGGGTGCAGGTGGAGCGGATTATTCAGCAGTTTCGTAGTGCTGAAGAGTTGTTAGGAGACATCGACCGCGCAAGTCATAGCAAAGGAGGCATTCGCCGTTTGATGGAAGCATATTACATGAAAAGGGATAAAAACGTATGACCCCCAATGATTTTTGCTACTGGCTGCAAGGCCACTTTGAAATGTCCGAGGACAAAGTGTTATCTGTCAGGCAGTGCAAGATGGTGCAGGACCATTTGAAGTTGGTGTTTAAGAAAGAAACGCCAATTTTTAAAGACCTAATGGTTACAGACCCTTTGGGATTGAAACCCCACTGGATGCAAAATAACGATAAGTTCTGTGGTGTGCGTGATAGTGAACCACTGAAAGTTACCTGCTAATTGATCCCCCTTGACGGGCAGCCCGTTAAGAGTCGGATAATTCAGCGCCGTCGCCAGATGATTGTGCATTCGTTTATCTACTATCGAATGGGCACCAGCATCATGGATGATCACCGCTGGCAAGAGTTGGCGAATGACTTGATTGAGTTGCAGGAAAAGTACGGCGAAGAGTGGGATTTTTACGACAAGGATTTTAAAGACTGGAATGGCTCTACAGGCTGCCACCTTGCACAAGAACCTTGGGTCGATGCAAAAGCGCAATGGCTTGTAAAAATCACTGGGGGTAGATATGAATCTTGATATGACGTTTTGTGCTTCGGATTGCACCAACTATTCGTGTAAGCGGATGCTCAGTTATTCGGTGGTGTGCGCCCATGAAGATATGGACAAACCAATAGCTCAGTCAGACTTTTCCGATACTTGTGAAGAATATAAATACAATAAGATTTTGCAAAACAAAGAAAACCGGATATTATAAGCACAGCTTATAAAAAGGCGATTAACTCTACGGGCATCTCTAAGGAGGTGATCCATTCGAGTGGCCCCTCTGGCGATTGTGTCAGAGGGGATTTTTTAGGAGATTGGACCATGGAAGATACTCTACAGAATTTTGAACTCGTCGGCGTATACATGCACGAAGATGGTGGCAAGCGTTTTATCGCTTATCGGTTCAAGGACCTGGATACTTCGACACCTGAAAAAGATGACATCCGTGAATATCTTGAAGAGATACCCTATGGTGCTAAACCTTGGGAGTTTGTACGTGAACGTGGCAATACCCACGGCGCGATGTTGTCCGTATTAGGGTATGAATGGTGATGGTTGGTGCAGCGATAATCATGGCTGCGTATTTTTTTTCTTACTTATTTTTCTTTAGGGGCTTGGTCCCTGTTGCTATGACCCCGCTACGGGGTCGTGTCCTCGCTTATATTGGCATCCTGCTAGTCCTACCTATTTTGCATATCTTTTTTACCTTTATCTTTTACCTTATGGGAGACAACCGTGGCTGATTCGACGCTAGAGCGTAATCGGACGGATTGGAAAAGGATATTAAGCAAATTGTTTTACTCGGCCAATGATCGGGCCAAGCGGCGGGGCATCGTGTTCACCATTGAGCTGGCGGATATGTTAGCTCTATGGGAAAAACAGCAAGGCAAGTGTGTCATGACTGGGATGCCGTTCATATTGGAACTACCCCATAGCGACCCGAAAGAAAACCCGTGGCGACCTTCCATGGATCGCATTGACCCATTAAAAGGCTATGAGGTTGGGAACATTCGCTTGGTAGTTAAAATCGGAAATTATGCGCGACATAACTTCCCAGAAAAAGACTTGGAATATTTTTGCAGGCGGTACTTGGAATTGAATACCTAAAATGGGCGCGATAATCCCCCAAAAAGAGCTGGAATACATCCGCTCACTTTACCCACTACTACAGGTGCCGACATTCTCATGCCAGCAGGAACAAATGGTCATGATGTATATGCGTGGCATGACAAAAGCTGGTGCGGCCCGAGCGGCTGGCTACACAGAATCTCACCAGTGGTATAAATTTTTTAATTCGGAAGGCGTGGCCACGGTCATTGAGTACCTGCGCCAAAAAGAATTCAGTGACATTCGTGTAACCCGTGATTCCATCACAGCAATGCTCATGGAGGCGCACAGTAAGGCGGCTAATACCACGGAAGAAGTGAAGGCAATAGTCGAGCTAGCAAAGCTCCATAACGTCTACCCAGCAGCCCCCAAGAGCGGCGGCGGGGGTACGCAGGTTAACGTGAATTTGAACGGTGGCAGTGTTGATGGCTTGGAAGGCATTGAAATTAAAAACGAGAAACAACTTGAACGTATGAGTGATGCGCAGTTGGCGCACTTAGCAAAAGATATGCTGGCGGATGCGATGAAAGAACCCAAATTAATAGAGGGGCGAATTGTAGATAGTGATTAAAGGTCCTAATTCAAAGGACCCGTCGAAAGGATTTGACGAAAACAATATTGAAGTGCCTGGGGCGGAAACCCTCGACGGTTATGAAAAGCCGTTCGATGCCTCCGCTAAGGCACTTAATGAATTAACCAGTCGTGAATTATCGCGCCGTCGTTTGTTGCCATTTGTTTTAAAATTTAACCCAACCTATATGGCGGGTTGGTGCCACAAAGATATTTGTCGCCGTCTTGAAAGATTCTCGGACGATGTGGCTGCAAAAAAATCCCCCCGCCTTATGATTTTCATGCCCCCACGTTCTGGTAAATCAGAACTAGCGTCAAGATCATTCCCTGCTTGGCACTTAGGCCGTCATCCTGAACACGAAATCATTGCCACCTCTTACGCTGGGTCACTGGCGCTAAAATTCTCGCGTAAAGTCCGGTCCATCATCCGAGACTCTAAATTCTTACGCATCTTTAAAGGTGTGACCTTGGACACTGATTCTCAGTCAGCAGAAAACTGGCTTTTAAAAGAGGGCGGCGGTTACATGGCGGCGGGTGTGTCGGGTCCGTTGACGGGTAACGGTATGCACATTGGGATAATAGATGACCCAGTAAAAAACCGAGAAGAAGCAGAATCAGAAACTGTAAGGGAGGGGATAAAAGACTGGTACACGTCCACTTTCTACACACGTCTAGCACCAGGCGCAGGCATTCTCGTTATTTTGACTCGCTGGCATGATGATGACTTGGCAGGCTGGCTATTAGAAGAAGAGAAAAAAGGCGGGGACGAATGGGACGTGGTTTCCTATCCCGCCATTGCCGAGGAAGACGAATTATTTAGAAACAAGGGGGATGCACTTCACCCCGACCGCTACGACCAGAAAGCGTTTGGGAAGATTCGCCGTGCAATCGGTGAGCGGGATTGGTGGGCACTTTACCAGCAAAAACCCACTGCCGACGATGGCGACTATTTCAAAAAAGAAGATTTTAAACTCTACAGACCTGGGGACTGCCCGCCATTAAATGAGCTGGCAATTTATCAGGCGTGGGATTTAGCCATAGGCCAAAAGCAGGATAACGATTTCTCGGTGGGCATCACTGTGGGGTTGGATCGGGAAGAACGCATCTGGGTATTGGATGTGGTGCGCGGCAAGTTTGATGGCCGCGAGATAGTTGAAAAGATTATCGACCTCTACGAAAAGTATACGCCGCAATATGTGGGCATCGAGAAGGGGCATATTTCTATGTCTATTGGCCCGTTCCTTAACCAACGCATTCGTGAACGCAGAGCATACGGCCTAGTGCCCGAAGAATTAACCGTGGGCCGTGCTGACAAAGTGCTGCGTGCTCGTTCGATCCAAGGGCGTATGAAACAAGGCACCGTGTTTTTTCCTGAGCATGAAACGTGGTTCATGGCATTGCGTGATGAATTACTGCGTTTCCCTGCGGGTAAACACGATGACCAAGTGGATGCCATGGCATGGCTTGGCCGAATGCTCGATCTCTTTATTCCTCTGTCGCCAAAACGGGTAGTGGTCCCCAAGTCGTGGAAAGACAAACTAAGTCAGTACGTGCAAAAAACATCCAGTGGAAGGGGAACAATGAGTGCCTAAAGCGTCGGAAGGTGAGCAGTACTTACAACATGCACTGCGGGAGCCATCCCCCTGTAATAAGTGCCAGAAGCGGAAAGAATGCGCCACACAAGAAATGGCCTGCGAGCGTTTTTATCGTTATGTGCGCAAAGAACCCTTTAAAAAGATTAGCACGGTGGCCTCTGGCTACTGGTATGTATTGCTCGAAAAAGAGTGATTCGCATACAGTTTTAATAAAATGGGATAATAAGCGTTGCTTATACCCCACTAACTAACCGAAATGGATTATTCGATGAACGATAAACAACTAAATGGCGGCATCGTACAAGCAGCCGTTTATAAAGTGGGCTTGGAGGCTGGCGTGCAGGTAATTACGCCAGATGGTAAAAGCGAATTTTATTTAGCGAAAGATGACCCAATCTATAAAGCGTACCAGCGGCATATTGACTTTGGCATCGTGGCACCCTTTGTGGCCTATAACGGGTCCCGAGTGCTGGTACGCCAGAAGGATACGCTCGTAACGGTAGCAGGTGTATTGCTCGCAATAATGGACGAAAAAACGGCGGCACAATGTCTGTCGGCAGTACCTGATAAAAAGGAAAACGACGAACCCCTCAAGGAAATCCCAGTTAATGCTTCGGAGTAATCCTTGAAAAAAACCACGATCCCAGACGAATTAGCCCGCCAAAATTGGAATGCGTACAAACGTGCCCGAGATTTGGATCATGGCGATTACGTTAAAGACGCTTTGAAATTTGAGCGTTTCTATAAAGGGGATCAGTGGGATGAAGAGGATAGAAAGCTCTTGGAGTCAGAGGGGCGTCCAGCGCTCACTCTGAATATGGTGATGGCCACCATTAATGTTTTGTTAGGGGAGCAACAGATTCGCCGTGCTGATATACGTTTTAAGCCCGAACAGGGGGCCTCCGAAGACGCAGCCTTTGCCTACAACAAATTGTGGATGTCCATTTCTGAGGTAAACGATTTTGATTATGTAGAAAGTGATGTGTTCGCTGATGGCATGATCATGGAGCGTGGTTTTTTTGATATTAGGATGAACTACGATAAAAACGATGGTGGGGACATTGAGATTAAAGCCCTTGATCCGCTGGATGTTTTACCAGACCCCCACGCAAAAGAATACGACCCCCGTTCTTGGTCAGAGGTAATGACTACACGCTGGTACACACTTGATGAAATTGAAGTGCAGTACGGGAGCAAGAAGCGTAAAGAATTAGAAAACACTGCCACCAGTGGCGCAGAAACCTATGGCCCTGATTCATTGGCCTATGACAACAACCGCGAGGTGGACGAAGATTTACAGCAGTATGACTCCTTAGACGAGGACGAAAAACGCCGCATAAAGCGCGTGCGTGTATTGGATCGCCAGTTTAAAAAAGCCGTGCCCATCTATTGCCTGATCAACAGTGAAACAGGGGAGATAAAAGAGTTACATCCTGATTGGACTGACGAAGAGAAAGTTAAAGTGCTGGCTGATAAGTTGTCCATGGCTTATTACCGCAAAATTTCACAGCGTATCTACTGGGTAACATCTGCTGACTCGGTGGTATTGCAAGATCAGTGGTCCCCGTATAAATCGTTTACTGTTATTCCGTATTACCCGTATTTTCGACGCGGTAAAGCCATTGGTCCCATTCGTAATTTAATAAGCCCCCAAGAACAGTTTAATAAATTAAGTAGCCAAGAGCTGCACGTAGTCAATACCACGGCTAACTCAGGCTGGATTGTGGACGTGGGCGCACTAAATGGCATGACCGTGGATGAATTGCGCGAGCAGGGCAGTAAGTCAGGGCTGGTGATTGAGAAAAACCCCAACAAGATAGTGGAAAAGATTAAACCTAATTCCATCCCCACGGGCTTGGATAGGATTTCCATGAAAGCGCAACAAAGTATCCGAGAAATTTCGGGTATCAATAACGCGCTTATGGGGCTTGAGGGTGCCGAGGTGTCTGGTGTCGCGTTAGCTGAGAAAAAGAATAGCGGTCAAATACAGATACAAGTGCCCATGGAAAATCTGGCGCGCACTCGAAAGCTATTGGCGCGCAAGTTTGTGGAACTGATTAAAGAATTCTACCCAGATGAACGTACTTTCCGTTACACGGAAACGGGACAACCAGGTCAACCCAGCGCCGAAGTTACTATCAACAAGCAAACTCCTGAAGGCGTAGAGAATGACGTGACTGAAGGTGAATTTGGAGTGGTGATTTCAACCATGCCGAACCGCTCAAATATTGAAGAGCAACAATTTGCAGAAATGATTTCTATGCGCGGTGCCAGCGTCATGATTCCAGACCATCACGTCATATTGAACTCAAATCTGACAAATAAGAATGATATAGCGCAAGAAGTTAAGGCCATGTCGGGCATGGGTGACAAGTCACCAGAACAACAAGAAATGGAAAAAGAGCAGCTACAAATCCAAATGGAAATGGCCAGAGAAGAATTAGGCAAACTGAAAGCAGAAGTGGCCAAGATAAAAGAAGACACCACGCTTACTGAAGCCAAGACCGACCAGATTATGACTGAATCGGATTTGGCAGTGGAAGACCATGAATTTGAACATGCGCAGCAGGAAAAAGACCACAGTATCCGCCGTGAAGTGGCGCATATAGGTGCTGCCAGCAAAGAGCGTATGCAGACCCAACAGCTCCAAGCTGACGCTGAAAAAACAGTTTACGAAACCAACCACCAAAAAGAAAAGGGTAAAAAAGATGGGTCTTAAAGAGCTGGAAAAAGATGTAACAAAAGTACTGGGGACGAGTCCCATGCCTGGGGCGGATGGATTCGAGGAAGACGGTGACGCGGAGCTGGATTCAGAAGCGTTAGACCGAGGGGATGACTTTGGCGGGGGTGATACTGATGAAACGACAGCAGAAGCACATAGTGAAGCGGATACAGATGCAGAAGCAGATTCAGCAGAAGATGTTGAGGCAGAAGAAGAAGCGGATACAGAAAAAGAAGAAGCAGGCGAAGAAGGCACTGAGGGCGAAGAAGCAGGCGAAGACACTGCTGATGCGGCAACTGAGGCGGATGATAAAGGGGATGTCGAACCCGCAGCCGCAGACGAACATGATGCTGACAAAGACGCCGAAGAAGAAGCACGGCGAAAACGGGACCGAGAAATCAAAGTCCCAAAATACGTCATGGATAAAAAGGCTCGTAAAGCGCGTGAAGAAGGTGCTCGGGCGGATGCTGCTGAACGTGAAGTAGTACGGTTACAAGGTGAACTGGAAAAAGAGAAACGGCAGGAAACCTCGGCGGAGCAGCAGGTGGAATATGATGATTCCATGTTATCGCTGGGTAAGAAACATGCAGAGCTGATACTGGAAGGGGACATCGAAGGGGCCGCTAAGGTGCAAAGCGAGCAGATGGCATTAGTTCGTCAAAACGCGCTAGACGAAGCCAACGAATCGGCCAGCCAGACATCTAAAGCCCAGATGGCAGAATCGCAGGCCATGGCCGACTTGAACCGAGTGGCAGACCACATTGTGGATACCTTCCCTGTGCTGGATTCAGCCTCGGAAAGCTTCGACAAGGAGTTGGCAGATGACATTGTAGAGCTGCGGGATTTCTACGTGCAGCGCAAGGGGTACTCTTTTGGTGATGCCCTGCAAACGGCCACCGACAAGCTGTTGCCCACTGCTTACCCTGAGTTATTCGAAGAGGCCGAGGTGGAGCCTGTTAAAGATACTCAAGCAGCGGGTAAGAAAGAGCGGGCAAAAAAAGCGGTGGCTAAAAAGATTAAGGCGGCACAGCAGCCCACAAAATTGGAGGGATTGCCAAACCGCAGCAAAGCCAGCGAGGTACGCCTTGAAGATTTGAGTGAGGCGGATTTTGACAATTTGACTGAGGCTCAAATGTCCAAGCTACGCGGTGATACCTTCTAAGAGGACCAGCAGTGCTCATAGTTGCATAACGATTATAAGCACTGCTAATATTGCCCCATCGTATGGTTTTCGATATAAACCAATCCAAGTGGGATTCAAAATCACTTACTAATTCGCAACCTCAGCGACATTGAGGACGGTAGTTGGCCCGTTAAGCCCGCTAAAAACTGTTCTTAATTATTATTATTCGAGGTTACAACAAATGGCATTAACGAATTTTGCCGCTCTGACCACCGAGCAAAAAAAGGTGTGGTCAAAAATGTTTTGGAAAGAGGCGCGCAATCGCTCCTTCCTAGGTCAATTTATGGGTAAAAGCCCAAACTCTATGATTCAGCGAATCGGTGAGCTGACCAAAACCGAAAAAGGCACAAAAGCAGTTCTGACGTTAGTTTCTGATTTGGTTGGCGACGGTGTTAACGGCGACAACATGTTGGAAGAGAACGAAGAAGAGATGAAAGCTTACGACACGGCGATCAATCTTGATCAGCTTCGTAACGCTGTACGTCACGCGGGTCGCTTAGCCGATCAAAAATCGGTTGTTACCTTCCGCGAGCACGCGAAAGACAAGCTGACCTATTGGTTAGCCGACCGTTTGGATCAACTTGGTTTCCTAACCCTGTCGGGTGTGGGTTACACAGTGACCAACAAAGGTGCTGCGCGAGCGGATACCACCTTCGACGATCTGGAATTCTCTGCGGATGTAGCTGTGCCAAGTTCGCTGCGCCATTTACGCTGGGATAAATCAGCCAGTGATGTGTCCACTGACGGTGATATGACCGCCATTGCAGCCGAAGACACCCTAAGTTATGAAGCTTTGGTATTAGCGAAAGCGTATGCAAAAGACAACTACATCCGAGGTGTAGTAGGTGACGGCGGTGAAGAGGTTTACCACGTTTTTGTTACGCCACGCGGCATGGCAAAGTTAAAGCTGGACACAGACTTTAAAGAAAACTTACGCCACGCCTACACTCGTGGTGGCTCTAACCCAATCTTTAAAGGTGCCAACACCTTTGTGATTGATGGTATGTACATCCACGAATTCCGCCATGTTTACAACACAGTAAACGCGGCTGGTGGTGCCAAGTGGGGTGCAACGGGTGACACTGATGGACAACGAGTTCTAATCTGCGGTGCGCAGGCGATGGGCTTTGCAGACATCGGCGGTGCAGAGTGGGTAGAAAAAGGCTTTGACTATGAGAACCAGCAGGGTATCTCGGTAGGCAAAATCTTCGGAATGCTCAAGCCACAATTCCACAGCATTTATGCTGGCAACAAACAAGATCACGGCATCCTAGTAATGGATACCGCTATCTAAACATTCGATAAATCGAGTGTCCACGCAATGCGGGAAGGGGAAGCCCGACCCGCATTTTTTATTATCTGAGGAAAACTAAATGGCCATTGTAATATCACTAACTGATCAGCGCATCGACGTGTTCGGTAACGGCTCGCACATTATGTCAATTACGGCGCAAACCCCAAAAGAGGTGCCTGATTCTTTTGTCTTGCCCTTGGCGAGTAAAGGGGTGGCTCCGTACGACGAAAAAGCAAAGGTGCTATTTGAGGCCCCCAAAGTGGCAGCGCCAGAAGTAGCGGTCAAGGTGGAAGTCAAAAGTACGGAAACGCTAAACCCAGAAAAAGTAAACCGCATTGCAGAAGCCATGATGGACATAGAAATGAGTAACGATGACGAAAAAATGACTTCTGGTGGTCAGGTGCGTGCGTCGGCCATTGAAGAGATGATTGGTGAAGACACCACATTGGAAGAACGTAAAGCTGCAATCGCGTTAATGGTGGCCTAATGGCAACGACGGGCACAGAAATAATTTCGCAAGTGCGCGAAATCATGAAAGATGCCGCTGGTAGTCCGTTTACCGAAAGGTATACGGATGCCTTTTTATTAGAATGTATAAACTTTGGGCAGCTTGAACTGGTGGGTCTGAAACACGACGCTTCTACGGCTACTGAACCCATGGAGTTAGTAGCGGGCACAAAACAGACATTACCCACGGGGGCGGTGGCTTTTTTACGTTTAAGCCGAAACTTAGGCACTGATGGTGCAACGCCTGGGCGCACGATAACGAGTATTACAAAAGCAGATATGGACAGTTCTGACCCCTATTGGCATCAAGCTGTGGATATGGGGGAAGTGATCCACTACATATTTGAAGATGTAGACGAGAATAATTTTTATGTTTACCCAGCAACGGTTGGGCATGTAGAAATAGTATATTCGCGGGCACCGACAAAGTTGGCTGCACTAACAGAAAACATAGACCTAAATGACGTCTACGCACCAGCGTTGGTGTATTACGTGTGTTTCAAATGTTTCAGTGTGGATTTTGATGACATGACCATGCTGGGTAAGGGCAAGGAATTTTATACTCTGTTTGCAAACGCCATTGGCGCGAAACTGCAAAACGAGTTAACCATTTCACCTAACTCGGCCCCACAATAATGGCGATTACTCCGTACACAACGATGGTAAACGAAGTCCAGTTGGAAGTGCTGAAAGCACCTTTTCCTCTGATCACCCGCGCATTGCGAAACGCAGCGATTGAGTTCTACACTCGCTCGGAATCCATGGTGTACAACCATGACAAGTTAACCCTGATTGAGGGTGTAAACGCTTATGATTTGGACCCAGAGGATGAAACCCGAGTGGGCAAGATATTAACGGCCCGTTATAAGGGTGCCAAACTGAAACCCACTTCCCGTGAGCTGTTAAACCAAATGGGGAATACGTGGGATACAGCAATGGGTTCACCTGCGCTATTTTTTAGTGAACGCCCCAATGAAGTAATTTTCGCCCCTGTACCAAGCACCACTGAGGCGTTAGCAGTGGCTGTGACTGTTTCACTCATACCCACGCGAGATTCCACGGGGGTAGAGGAACGCTATTTCGAAGAGCATTACTCTGCGATAAATCACGGGGCATTAATGAATTTATTTATGATGGGGCACCAAGAGTGGCGTGATCCAGGGCGTGCCCAAGCAGAAGGATTTGCCTTTGGCGAAGCAATACGCATGGCGAAAGCAAAAGCGCAGCAAGACGATACCGCAAAATCACGCACTATGTCCTATGGGGGCCTTTAATGTTATTAAAAAGAATCACACGCGACATCCACGAAGATGTGCTGGAAGTGGTAGAAAAATTCCATGGGGAGAGCCAATTTAATGAAGACAAATTCGAGCGAAACCATATAAGCCAGTACTTAGAAAATTTCTATTACGCTGACGAAGAAAATGAAACAGCGGGGGCGTATGGTTTTGTAGCCTACGACTTAGAAGAAAAGCCGGTGGGAATTATGTCTTTTTACATTGCACCCAAACTTATGAATTCAGAACTGGTAGCGTATGAAGAGGTGATGTATGTCGAGGACCGAATGCGCGGTAATGGCCTAGGTGGATTACTGGTGGAAGCTTGTGAGGGTTTGGCCACGGCGCTGGAATGCACGGCGTTTTTTATAGGCTCATTAAGTGGTATCGCGGCCCAACAAACTAATGAACGGCTATCAGATTATGGTTATCACCGTATTGGTGTGACCTTTTTCAAGGGGCTTTAATATGTGCGGCGGAAGTGCAGAAAAGGCAAAAATGCCCGAGAGTGCAAAAGTACAAGCAGCATTTTCGGAATACTTGAATGACACTGCTAACCGCCGTGAATTCAAACAAAACGAAGCAGCATTAAAAAAGCGTGAGGCGCGAGATAACACAGGCTATTTTGAAGGGCGTTCCTCGGCAGATCAGGCAGCAGCGGGAAAAGGCGCGTTGCTTAAAAGCGCAGGGCAGCACAAAGTAAACGAAGCGGCGGGTGAACGAATTGCCCAAGTGGATGTGCAGCAGGATTTGCAAAGTGAAACGGTAGCGACGGCCATGATGGACGAGGGCAGGAGCAACCGCCAAAATCGAATGCTGGGGGGATTGTCACGAACTACCCAAGGCTTAGAAGCCGCTTCCTCAAGAGGTATGTCCTCTGCTATAGCGACAGCAGATGCAAAAACCACGTTGAATAAAGCCAAGGGCCAAGCCATTGGTGCTCTAATTGGCACGGGGGCGCAGATGTACGGTATGGAACAGGGGTATCAAGCGGCTAAATTGAATAGCAAGGGTGATTTAACAAGAAAGGATTATTTCTCGCCCCTGAATCCTTTTGCCGAAACTGGTGGTTCTGGAAATTCAGGCTACAGTGGCAGTAGTCTAGGGTATCAGGAACGGCCCGAACAGGTGGCGGGGTCTAATCCATTCGCAACGCTTCCGGCACCGTGAGGTGGCGAGTGAGGACAACCACTTGGGCGAGTTTAAGGCAAGCACTGCGTTTGTTGGCACCAGAACCTTCGTAGATGTTTCCCGTACCTGTACTAACGACCATAGCATCTATCTGGGGATTGATACCCATAAATTTCTGTAGCCGTATAAGACACACGACATCTTTGTTCTTTTCCAGATGATCAGCCCACTTCTCGATTTCGGTGTCAGTAACCCCCCAAGAATTAATCGAAACCAGTAGCGCCAGCAGTAAAGTCTTTTCCATAATAACCCCCAGAAATATGTACGTCCCCCAAGTGTAGCCGCTTTCGCATAAGTTGCAGGCCGTGAGGTAAAATGAATAATCTTTAAGGGGGCACGATGGCCAGCACAGAATTTGATCAAAAACATACTGATATGGTCACGCAAAGCCGTGCCGATTTTGAAAAAGAAGTTGAACCTCTAATAGAGGAACTTAGTGCTACTTCAAACAGTCGTGAAATCATTGACAACAATTCCCGCGCTAACACCAACGAAAAATATCAGGCAGCGTTAGGCCAATCCAGCCGTGCCCGTCAATTGTATGGGCAGGAACAGAGTAGCAACGCTCGTTATCAACAAACACTCGGAAAGTCACTTACCGCAGACGCAAGTTATAGCAACGCCGTGCGTGGACAATTTGAGCGCAACGGTAAGGTCCAAAACCAATTAGCCTCTTTGCAAAACGTGATAGAGAACAAAGCGTTTTCGGGCATGGCCTTGGCGGCAAAATCCGAAACGGATATGAATAATTACAACAAGCAAGTGGAAGCACAGAACAAGGGCAGTATGTTCAAGCAAGTGGCGGGGTTAGCTGCTGGTGTGGGTGTGGGCTTTATGACAGGTAATCCCTATTTAGGGGTGACAACTTACGGCGCAGTGGCGGGGGGTTAAAATGAGTATATTGGGTTCGTTGGGCGAGGGTCTTGTAGCCACTGCAAATGTAGCAGCGATTGGTGCTAATGGTTTTAATAAGGCTGCGCAAACAAATGCGTATTTGTCTGTGGCGCACAAGCAACGGAATGAAGACAAATACAACCGTGATAAACGTACCGCTGATATGTTTTCCAATGCTGCTAATGACATTGATAACCAAATACTAGCAAAGCATGGTGATTTGCCAGAAAAAGAGCGTAAACAGATGGCGGCTAACCAGTTTGTTAGCAACCCAATGCTGCGTAAAAGGCTAGATGAATATGGCAAAGTAGCCTATGGGCAGGGACAGTATCAGCACGATAACCCAGATATAGAAGGGTTTGCGGGGTTTGACTTCCAGAAAGATGACGCTGGGAATATGATAGCGACACCCATGCTGTTATTGGATGGTAAAAGAGTGCCCGCAACTCTCGCACGAACAGCGGCACAGGACGACGTAATGTTCAATTTACCTGCCACTGTTCTCATGGAAGGTATGCGCGGTTTTAGCTCCCAGTACGGTTACGCAGACCATGCTTCGGCAGCTAAAGTTATGGCAGGTGATCCACCAGTTGACCCGTTCACGCTAGCAGCTAAGATGGTAGAGGAAAATCAACCAGACGAAGTGAAAGCAAATTTACAAAAATTGAGAGATGAAAAGGAAAAAGAGAATGCAGCAGCGGACATAGAGAAGGAGAAAAAGTTAGCGACACAAGATTTAAAAGCAGCGCAACGCCCTACAGATGGTCCAGATTTTAGTATTGATAAGATGTACAAGCCTAAAAGCAAAAGCGCGTTAGCCAAAGCTGAGAAGCGCTTAAAAGAGGGGGATGCTTTTGGGAACAAGTTAGCCGCTTTGCGAGGGGAAGATTTGTCGGCTTACATAAACCAGACAGATGATGGTTCGCGTACTGCGGAAGGTAAGGAGTTTCAGGATGGTATAATGACCCGCGCTAAAGATAGCGCGCACCGTCCATTCCATAGAAATCCTAAAGAAGACAAAGCAGACCCCTCGCAAAATGCTGCGTATTCGTTAGCAGGCAAAGGTGTGCTCGCTGCAATCAACCCTCCCCTAAATGACGAACGCCGATTGGAGGGGGACCAATTCCAAAAGGATATATACGCTTTTGGGGGCACAGGTGCCGAGTACCAAAAACCACCACCGAGCAAAGAAGCTTTAACAGAGCAGATAGACCATAGGCAAAAAATGGTGGACGCGCATGAAAAGCGCTTAGAAGCCATTGGTAACAGCGGACCACATGGGCAGGTGAATAGAGATTTACTAGCACGCGAGCAAGAAAAGTTACGTTTGCTTATAAAACAAAAAGATCAAACCATTAGTGATCAGGAAGCGTCTGACGCGGATCGTCAAAGCGCGATAGATGTGAAGATGTCAGCTAGTGAAGAGATCAATCGGCTATCAATGATTTCTGGTTCACCAGCCACAGGCCCCGCCTACGCGACCCCCAAAACTGAACAGCAGCCACAAGCGCATGGGCAAAACAGCGAAGGTACACAAGCAAATCTGAAGGCGCAGCGAGCAAAGATCGCCGAGGCCGTTAAGCAATTAGACAAAACCATCAGTGACCCAAAGTCATCTACAGCAGCCAAAAAAGCAGCGATAAAACAGAAAAAAGCGTTGAACGAAGAGGGTAAGCGCCTCGCAAGAATTGCCAGCTCTAAAGCTAAATTAGAAAATGATGAATTAGTATGGGGACCCGAAGGTGGTGTGCCCGTTAAAGAAGCAGCGCCAAGACCAGAACCAACAGGTGCTGGGTTGTTGGCACGCCCTGAACAGGAAAGTACAGCCCGCTACAAGAACAAGCCCACGGGTGCTGGGATTTTAGCTAAACCCACAAGCATAAACGCCCCTGAAAAAGAACCCACTGGGGCTGGTGTATTGGCGCGGCCAGAAGCAACTGTGCAAAGAAATGCCTTGGTATGGGGCACCAATGGCAAAGAGTTACCCGTAGAAAAACCAGAACCAACTGGTGCTGGATTGTTAGCGCAACCAGATCAAAAACCCTTGGTACTGGCACCAGAAACAAATCAGGCACCTACTAAGTCGAAACGTCAACGTGAATTGGTGAAAAAGCTAAAAGATACAAAGAGCGCATTAGAACAAGCCAAAAAATACGGTGGCGGCACGCAGAAGTTCGAAAAAGAAATAGAGTCATTGCAGGCACAACTGGATGGTGGTGCCAGACCCGTGCAGGAAATAAAAGATGCCCTGAAACTTGTTGATGGGAAAATTAAAGCGGCAGCAGGTTACGCGCCAGAAGCGTTAATGGCGAAATTCCAAGCAGAAAAAGCAGAATTGGAGAAGCAATTAGTCCCCAAAGGTGACGATGCACTTACAGAAAAAACTGTGGAAGAGTTTGTAAAAAACGCCATGAGGCAGGAGCAAAACATTGCTGATGAGCACAAAGAAGCCTTAACCAACGCCAGATACAAAGCATTAACGTCACCCAATATGGCTAATTATAAGCCTTCGACTGTTGCGGCCACGTACATGCGGTACATGGCCATTACAGGCAACCCCATAAATCAGAAAGTGATGGCGAATTTCTTGGCGGGGGATAATGCACGCGGTGATGCGTTGGCGTTCATGCAAATGCAAGCCACGCAGGCCAATTCCATGCGCTCAGCCAGCACCTCCGTGCGAAAAGGTTTGGCAGCTAATGAAAAGAAATATCAAGATGCCATTAAAACATGGGCAAAATCTTACTCGGAAGAGCAACTGCAAAAGATGGGTTTTGTAAACGCAGAAGATTTTGAAACAAACGTGATGGTTATGATTGGGCAAAATGGTGCGCTACTGCATAAAGCGGGTATTCCTGTAAATAAAGGTCTGTGGACGGATAATGACTTTGCGCGAGTGCATGATGCTCTGGAAAGAACACTGTCCAGTCATGGCACCAAATTTGGTTCATTGAATCTTCTGTTCTTTAGATTAGGTGGCAAGATATTGGATCAGCATGGGCGTTTGTCAAAAGGGGTGCTTGCCCACTTAACAGGGGACAGCCTAAAGTTAAGTGCATTGCAGAAATACGACCCAAGCGCGTATGAAGCAATTGTAACCAAATATGGAAACGGGGACCCAGATAAAGCCCTCGAAGCGATGTATCTGGAATCAGTGGGGATTACCCCATGAGTATTTTGGACGATGTAAATGAAGCACTGGGTGGTCCGCAAGAAACCTCAGACCTAATACCCAGTGATGATATGCACATCATCGACGGGGACACCATACGGATAAAAAGTACAGGTGAAAATGTCCGTACCTATGGCATAGATACCCCAGAAAAATCAAACCGCTATAGAGGTACTGGCCCCCAAATAGGGGCCGCAGATGCAACGGAGAATCTGCGCCAGTTTGCAAAAGATGGGTTGCGATTACAGCGCACTGATGACAAAGGTGTGTTTGGCCGTAGCTTGGCAAAATTTCAATCTCCAGATGGGCAGGACTATGGTAGTGGAGCAGTAGCCGCAGGCCATGCGTATACGTCTGCTTATACACCAGGTGAATACGAATTAGAAAAGCAAAAGGCAAATGACAAAGCCTTTTCGACGCCATTGGATGGTGCCTATAGAAAGGCCATGAGTGACTTATCGCAGCGTGAATATGCAGCAGCAGGGCCACGGCTGTATAACGCAGATGATACCTTTGCGACATCCATAGCCCGAGGTGGCAAAAATCTAAAAGCAATGTCCTATGGATTTTTGAATGCCGTGGCAGGGTTCACTAATTTAGAGGGTATGGAAAAATGGTCCGAGGATGGAATGGAGCAGGCGTTATCCGAAGCTTTCTTAAACCCACCAGAAATACGCGCTTGGGATGATGTGCATACGCTCGGAAATTTTGGCACTTTTGTAGTGGAAAAAATTGGTGAGCAGGTCCCACAATTAGGCGCGGATTTAGCGGCGTTTGCTTTCACAGGTGGCGTGGGTTCGGTGGCTATGTCAGGAGCACGGCGGGCAGCGGTAGGTAAAGCGGCAAAAAGAATTGTGGGTGAAGCGTCGTATGACAAATGGAAAAAAGATTTTGTCTACGATTCAAGATTCAGTGAGATGGTGAAGTATGGAAAACCTGGGGCCATGGCCTCAATTTATTCGCAGACCTCGGGTGAAACCCAAGTCCAGCTAAAAGAGAACGGGGTGGATTCACCTGGAACGGCTCTGCTGGCAGGTATCCCCAAAACAGCACTGGAATACATGTCGTTGAAATTGATGGTAGGTAATACAGCCAGAATACTGGGTATGGATGCCAACAAGTTTTCCGAAGTATTGTTAGAAGTAGGCAAGCGAGCGGGAATATCCATGGCCTCCGAGGGTGCTACTGAGGGTTTGCAAACTCTAATTGACCAAGTAGCCACCACGATACATACAGGTGGTGATATATGGACTGACGAATTTATATCAGAGTTAAAAACCGCTGTAGCAGCGGGAACAGTGGTCGGCGGTGGCTTCTCAGTAGTTGGTGGTGCGCGTAATGTAGCCGAATATGGTTACAATAAATTTACAGGGAAAAATCAAAATGATACAGAAAACCCAGATGCACGAAATCCAGATGGAAGCGTATCAGGCCCATCTGGAACGGGCGGAAAAAATGGGGCAAAAGCCTCTGCTGCCGGAGCAGTTTCGGGCACAGTTTCAGCAGAGTCAGAAGAAACTAGCGGAGATTATAAGCGCACGGAAGAAGTTGCAGAAACAATAGCTGAGCGGGCCAGAAGTGAAGAGGACTACCTTAAAGAAGACGGTTATACCCAAGAGTGGGTAGACAAGTTATTAGGTAATACGGAAACCAGTGGGAAAACTCTCACAGATGAAGAACTCATTCGTTTGCAAATGGACGAGAATTTAACGGAAGAAGGGGTATTGGCAGAACGCCCAAAAATAGCTGCACTGCATAAAAAACTGGATAGCCTTGAGCAGGACATGTTGGATCGAGGCGAAGAAGATGGCATCACCTCGCAGTACCAAAGCCCAGTAGCGCGAAATTTGATCGCGGATATAAAATGGCTTGCGAATATAATACGCAAGGTAGTGACGCAAGGCGAAACGGTAAAGGTAAGCAAAAAAGATTTAGAAGCGATGGCGCGTGAGGCAGACATAGCGGCCAAAGTGTTAAAGCGGGCAACAGCAAAAGCGCTCGCTGTGCGAGAAATAGTGGAAGCAAACCATAAAAAAGCGTTAGAAAATATGCAGTCTACTCTGCCCACGCAAGAGGTAGAGGTAGAGGTAGGCCCAGTACAGCAGGCGGAACCTAACCATGAGTTAGTGCAGGCAGCTATAGATGTGTATGAAGCGAGAATGGATTCTGACGAAAGAGAAGCTGAGCAACATGCGCTAAAAGCAATGCAGGCTGCAAAAGCGCGCATGGACAAATTGGTGGGGCGGGTACTGGGGCCAGAAAAAAGGGCCGAGCGTGCTGAATTAAATTTAGAGCAGGAAGCATGGTCGCAGGCCAGTTCACTGGAACGTAATCCCCTCGAAGAAGAAGCCATACAGAATGCGGAAGACGAACGCATGGCTTTGAGTGATGCTGATGCTGACGAAGCATTTGGTAACACAGATTTTAGTGACCCTGATTCGGTAGCAGCCGCAATAGCAGCAGAAACTACCCACTCGGATATGCACATTAAGCATGAGTTAGGTGAGCGTCCGACAACAGAAGCTGGTGTGGCCAGTGAAATAAATACCGAGGATGGTAGCTCATTTAAAGCGCGTCGGCCTTTTGAGTTCCAGAAA
>MAAA01014098.1_pt1 | contig 21864 bp, 7 predicted proteins | sample 1115971 | NCBI WGS metagenome assembly MAAA01 (sample SAMN04961123, study PRJNA320927) | seawater metagenome | isolation source: sample BD02T6 sea water enriched with oil for 6 days | place: USA:Gulf of Mexico | collected 2013-07-27 | reverse complement strand
TGGCGCTGGTTTTTACAATGAAATGAGCCAAGCCAGGATTATCCCGATAAACCTTCAAAACTTTCTTAATAATTACGACATGATCAAGTGGCTCACCCTTTAAAGCATCTTCTGCAAAGGTGTTCATTATCTTGCCGTATTGGTATATAACCATTTCTTCAAATAGACCGTGTTTGCTATTAAAGTAATAATTTATCATGGCGCTTGTGGTTTGGGCTTTCTCTGCAATTTCGCGAAGACTGACCGAATAAAAATCGTTTTCTAAAAACAATTTCGATCCAGCCTCAAGTAAACGGTTTCGTACATTGCCACCATCAACTTCTTCAGTCATTTTTTAACACCTATTATATAAAGCTTTTGCTATTAAAATATTCTGGTAATCCACAATATTATGTTTCGTGAGTCATTCGGCATACTGAGCCCTCTTCCGATTTAGGTAGCGGTAAGCTATTTATTTTAACCCCACATTAGTTCTAGAGAAAAAGTAAATACCGGAAAACACATCACCACTAAATATTAAATCAGGCTCGGCTAGCGAAACTAGAAACCATTAAGGCTAAACCACAATCGAGTAACCTTTAAAATTGGGATTACCCTCTGTATTTGCGCTGGCCACCATTCAGATACAGCAACATTTTTATGTGGTCTGCCATTGTATATATTTTAGGAAAAATAAAAGCGATCGGCTTTCACAGATTCTTTCTTTTTAAACTAACCATTAGTGGCAGCCCTATTGAAAGGTTTATGCCACCTACTCGAGTATAGACGCTACCTTTTTAACAAGGGCTAGTTAAGTACAGGTTAGCAAGACTGACGGAGACATTGCTTTTCAACCGCATCTTCTAAGCAAGACCATTTAGAGGCGATCTCAAAACAACTTTTAACAGAACTTTTAGAATAACAGGGAGGATAAAACTCGTGAATTTGCTTGGGACAGGTATTCCCTTTGATCTTACGTCACTGAACTTTACTCTAGAACGAAAAAAGCCCGAACACTTTCGTATTCAGGCTTTTAGAATTAATGGCGGTGAGGGAGGTATTTGAAAAAATAGCCTAAACCCTTGATTTAATTAGAATTAATTTAAATCGATTTAGCGAAATGTTACTTGAAATGTGACTAAAAAGCCCTATTTCAGAAGGAATAGAATACTCGATTTACCAAGGTCAAAGCACCTATTTATTCCCTAATAATACCCCTTTTAGTGCAATAAAAAAAGTCGGTTATTTATAGGACTACCTAGCAAACAAATCTATGCCCCTAAGCATCGATATAAAGGGAAGGATATCACACCCTACTTTTCCCGATAAAATCCGAAAATGATAGGCACAGAATAACGCACCATATTGGGTAATGTGATGTCTCAGAATTCAAGTTTTTAGAGTTAACTTCTACCTGGATGGGATCCAAGGGTTTTGAGCGCATAACTGAACGATCACAACAGAGCAATACGCCAAGCTCCAGAAAAGTGAACAGATGCCCATCAGATATTGAAAAGAGGCCTTGAACAAATTTGTTATTCAGTTCGAAAAATATTTAAAAGGTCTTCATTTAAAACGGGCAGCCACTGCGGATTGTTTACAGCCTCTTACTGTATGTTTGAGATTGATCCTCATTTTGGGCTTAGCTTGAGGCTGTAAACTATTCTAATCATCCGGATTAGATAGAAAGATTCAAATACAGCATTTTATGATAACAGCCAAAGTAACGAATACTCTGACTGCTAACAAAAATAGCTCTATTAATCACTATGAGTATTAAGCAACATTCATAGTTTCTTCTACGGGGTTTTGAGTACTAATTAATGAGTTAGCTGAACCAGCATCATCAGGCACATCAAACGAAGACATTGCAGATGCTAACGCTTCCATACCGAAACCTGATTCAGTGATGACTGTTTGATCAGGCGCCGTTACACCAAACACACCGAACAACTGTGCAGCAGATATTGCACCGCCCGTTTCAAACTCAACACTTTCAATTGTATTCGCAGCACTAAAGAATTGCGTGATACGCACTTCATTTCCTGTTGATCCGACTTTAAGGATTAAATCATTACCAGATTTCATTAATCCACTCGCAACGTCATTAAAGACAATACCGTCGGCAAACAATATTTTATTACTACCCGCGGTATCAATGACGGTATCAGATCCTGAATTTGCACCAATGCGATAAATATCATCACCATCACCACCTACAAGTTGGTCATTACCCTCTAGCCCTAACAAGCTATCATTGCCCGCTCCCCCTATAAGTACATCATGGCCATTACCTGCGCTAACCGAGTTATCCCCGCTGTCACCAGCAAATACATCACCACTAACTTCTGTCACTGAGGGAGTTGAAACACCGAAAGCACCGTAAAGTTGGCCCGCTGAAATACTACCACCACTTTCAAATTCAACATTTTCAATGGTATTAGCCAAAGTAAAGAATCGCTCAATGCGAACTTCATCTCCTGTTGAGCCAACTTTCAAAATTAAATCATCACCAGATTTAGTTAAGCCAGAAGCCACATCATTGAAGGTAATACCGTCAGTAAAGCGAATTGTATTATTTCCCTCGTAATCAAAAATAGTATCTGACCCGCTATCACTACCGACTAAATATAAATCATTTCCTTTGCCGCCAATTAATACATCATCACCTGAAAGCCCTGATAAAGTATCGTCGCCATCACCAGAAGCAATAACATCATTATTAACGCTACCAGAAATTGAATTATCACCACTAAGATCAATCGGATTACCTGGATCTGTAGGCTCTGGCTCTGGTTCTGGCTCTGGTTCTGGCTCTGGTTCTGTAGTCAAAGGCGTTAACAGTGCCGAAATATCATTAGCTGTTTGAGTAAAGCCTCCATTAGGTTGAACCATAATTTCATGATCCCCTCCTAAGAAATGGTCTTTCACTAAGACTTGCTGAGCTAGATCACCATCAATCAGAATCATTAAATCATCGCCTGATTGATGAAAGCTCAAGCGATCAAGACTTACATCATTGAAGAAGACAATATCTTGGCCATCGCCACTGTCTTGTACGATATCTTGGCCATTATTGGCTTTAATGTAATAGTGATCATTACCGTTACCACCATCCAGCAAGTCGTTTCCGTCTTCACCTACCAGTACGTCGTTACCTTCACCACCGTATATTTGGTCGTTTCCTGACCCTGAGTAACTGCCGTTTCCACCAGCAAGATAGTCATCGCCTGCACCACCTTCAATGTGGTCATCACCACCAAAAGCGAAGACTTGATCATCTCCCTCTAGAGATTTCAGTAAATCATTACCTGACGTGCCCAATAGCTGCTCACCAACAGAGGTGCCCTCTATAACCGAGTCAAAATCATCTGGGTTAGTATCAGGAATGGTTCCGCCATTATCTGATCCACCGTTATCTGTTCCGCCATTAGCAATTAGGTTGGCGATATCAGCCGGGCTTTGTGTAAAGCCACCATTGGGCTGGATAGACACTTCGTAGTCACCGCCCAAGAAATGATTTTCAACTTTAACCTGCTGATTAACGTCTTCATCAACTAATACAATTAAGTCATTACCGACACGTTGAAAACTTAAACGATCTAAACTCGCATCATTGAAGAACAAGATATCCTGGCCAGTGCCCGCATCTGTTATCACATCCTGACCATTATTGGCGTAATAATAATAGTGGTCATTACCGTTACCACCATCAAGCGTGTCGTTACCGTCTTCACCTACCAGGATGTCATCGCCTTCGCCGCCTAATAATATGTCGTCACCAGAACCAGAGTTAGACCCATTACCGCCCTGAAGCCGGTCATTGCCTTCTCCGCCTTCAAGTCGATCATTACCAGCTAAGCCATAAACTGAATCGGCTCCTGCTCCTGCTCTTATTAAATCTTTACCAGACTGTCCAATCAGTTGCTCGCCCGCAGAAGTACCATCAATGGTTTGGTCAAACTGAGCTTCCAATGCCGTTTGAATGGTTAACTCAAACTGGGTATTAACACTGGCACCCGAGCTGTCTGTAGCCGTGATCAAAATGGTTTCAACTCCCGCATCTTCAAGAGCAGGGCTTCCGCTAAATTGGCCGGTTTGTGAATCAAACTGAATCCAACTTGGTAAAGCAGAACCATCCGTTTGGGTCGCGCTAAAAGTTAGTGTATCGCCGACATCTATATCGCTAAATGCATTGGCAGGCACAGAAAATGAAAGTTCGTTTCCTTCCACAGCCGTCATTGAGCTGATGCCCACATTCACCACAGGTGCATCATTTACATTATCCACCACCAATTCAAAAGACGTGGTCACCGATGCACCGTATCTGTCTGTGGCGGTTAATTGAATGCTGTAAGAACCAACACTCGAGTTATTAGGTGTACCGCTTAAAGTTCCGTTCGAAAAATTCGGATACAACCAACTTGGCAAAGGTGAACCGTCAGCCAATAAAATTTCATAGGTTAGGTTTTCGACCAAGTCATCATCGCCAAACATATTCCAAACGGGTAAATCTAAGGAAAATACTTGATCTTGAACAAGAGCGTCGCGGCCTGGATTAGCTTCATCAAAGGTTTCTTCAACTGTGGGCGCAGGGTTACGTTGAATAAATTGCTCTAGTAATTGCTCTTTCGAATACGTTACCCCATCTAACTCATACCACTCCATATACTTACTATAGAGTTCAATAGATTGGCCGCCAGCAATACTAAATTCCCAGGTATTGAAATCAGAAGCACTTTCCGCGGGATCTACAAGTCTCAAATTTTCAAATGATATACCCTCGCCAAATACCAGGGTATTTTGTCCACCCCAGTCAGAAATTTCGTCGTTACCATCATCTAGGTTAATAATGTAACGGTCATCCCCTTCTCCTCCCTTTAATAAATCATCGCCTTTACCACCCACTAAAATATCATTACCCTCTTGCCCAAAGAGCTGATCGTTACCTTCAAGACCCGTTAAAATATCGTTGTGTAATGTGCCAGTCAATTTATACCCAATAAACTGTCTAGTGGACCCACTAATAATTTTTGATGCATTCCCTTTTACTTCATCTTCAGGAGAAAATTCACCTGGCATACCGGATAGTGCATAGCTATCTGCCGTCAAATATACGCCTTGAGTGTTGCTAGGATCGAGTAGTGAGCCATCATTAAATTGATAACTACTACTATCAAATCCACCAGAAAAGTAATTTTGAATAATGATCGCATCGTCATCGCTTCCTGCTAAAGCCAAAACCAAACTATTGTTATAGCGCAGAAGATTAAAATCAGCAGGGACTAGCCCATCCATGAGTTCGATTGTTGAAAGTTCTGAGGGTGTGTATTCATGCAAAGAGTCTGTACCAAATCCACTGCCAAAACGATAAGTGTCCTCACCGCTTCCACCCACTAAATAATCATCACCGCTGCCACCGACTAAAATGTCATCTTGATCATTACCGTAAATAATATCATTGCCATTTTCGCCCAGCAGTAAATCTTCACCTCCTAATCCGCGTAAAGCATCATTACCATCAGCGCCATGCAATTCATCATTGGCGGCATCACCATACAGTGAATCATTACCCTCGGTCGGTACTGTTAAGGTTTCCTTTACTTTATCGTAATTCCAAGTCGTACCATCAGAAAACTCTATGGCATCCAGTACATAATTTTTCTCGCTGTCTATTGCGAAATAATCATCAACAGTAATGGTTTCCCCGTTTGAAATTTCGAGAATTAAGTCAGTATGAGTACGTGCCAATTTGACATCATCAACCTTAATAGACTCATCAAATTTCAATACATCATAAGAGCCAATGCCAGTTTCTACATTGCGAATAACATCGTTGCCATCTCCCATACGATAAAGATAAGTATCATTACCTTCACCGCCATAAAGAGTATCCTCTCCTGTGCCGCCATCCAATGCATCAGAACCAAGACCACCGCTTAATGTATCATCGTCTTCTTTTCCTTCCAGAGTGCTACCAGCATCTAAAGCATGAAGGTAATCCTTACCATCGGTTCCCAACTGTGATTGGGTATTTATAGTTGCCAAATCCCATACAGTGCCATCATTAAATTCAATCGCATTAATGGCATATCCAAAATTCACACTATTATTGGTATATTTAGGTTGAATGAAGTTGGCAAAATGATTGGCGACCGTAATCGTCCCCTGGCCTTCAATTTTAATTGTTAGGTCATAACCATTATAATTATTACCCGTAACAGTTAATGATAACTGGCTAGGATCAATGCCTTCCCCTAAGCGAATAACATCATGACGATTTTCTGCATCATCCTTATTTGAAATGTTAATGTCGCCATCGCCTGCATGATAGTCATAAATATCATTACCGGCACCACCGTCTAGATCTCCTCCTACAGCGGTGAGAATATCATCTCCATCTTGGCCAAATAATGTATCCTGGCCTTCACCACCATCCAGCTGATCGTTACCGGCACCGCCATATAGAGAGTCATCCCCCTCACCACCAATAAGTATGTCGTCAGCTACTTGAGATTCGTTACTGCCGCCATAAAGTGTATCGTCTCCTGTACCACCAGATAAAGTATCCGCCCCGTCACCACCGTTTAGGTAATCATTACCAGCGTTACCTGAAAGCGTATCAATACCATCATGACCATAAAGAGTATCGTTGCCTTCACCACCGCTTAATACATCATCAGAGCTGTAGCCTTGCATCTGGTCATCACCATCTGAGGCTTCATGCACCAATGATTTAACAGTATCGACATTCCAAACGGTGCCATCACTAAATTCAATGGCATCTAGCTGATAGCCACCCTGAGCATCGTGTGAATAGGAATAAGAACTTGAAGAAATATCTACTCTAGTGCGGAAATATGAATCGATCGTTACCGTGTTGCCATTTGATAGGGCCAATACTAAATCATAACCATCTTGACGAGCAGTTACATTGTCACTGGTAATTCCTTCGGCAAAACGTAACACATCGTATCTGCTTTCAGAATCATCGTTGTTTAGAATACGGTCATTGCCATCACCCAGGGCGTAAAGATAAATATCGTTGCCTTCTTCACCCGCTAGATAATCGTCACCCTTCCCCCCAGACAAAATATCGTTACCGCTACCACCGTATACCTTATCATCACCATCATCACCGCTAAGAGTGTCGTTGCCTTTTTCACCATCAAGAATATCATTATCTCCTGCACCGCTAATGACATCATCTGTTTGATTACCGTGTATTTGATCGGCTCTATTTGTTCCTTGATAAATTAATTTACTTACACTATTAACATCCCATTGAGTTCCATCACTGAATTCAATAGCGTTTAATTGATACCCTCCCTGAGCAGTATATAAATATTCTTGTCCATTTTTAGTAAGAAAATACCTGTCAATTGTAATGGTACTTTCACCATCAATCGTTAAAACAAGGTCAAAGCCGTCCTGCTGAACAATAACATCGTCGCTAGTAATGCCCTCTGAAAAACGCAAGACATCATAACGGGTTCCAGAGTTATCATAATTTTCAATAACATCATTCCCATCGCCACGGGAATATAGATACACATCATTGCCACTTCCGCCGGAAAGATAATCATCTCCGGACCCACCAGACAAGATATCGTGACCATCCTCTCCCCAAATAGAGTCATCTCCTCCTAAGGCATTTATGACATCATCGGTACTATAACCATGAATCTGGTCAACTGAATCCGAAGTTAGTAGCACCTGTTGCTTAATGTATTCAACATTCCAAATGCTACCATCATTAAATTCAATAGCATCTAATTGGTAGCCACCTTGTGCATCGTAAGTTTGTTGCCCATTAATAGACGTACGGAAATATGAGGTGATAACAATTGTATTTCCATCATCAAGCATCAATACCAAGTCAGAATTATTTTGCCTGGCGGTCACATCACCAACTTCGATTCCTTCGGCAAAACGCAACACATCATATCTTGATTCTGAACTATCAAAATTATCAATTTTGTCGCTACCATCTCCACGAGCGTAAAGGTAAATATCGCTGCCTTGGCCACCTGCAATAAAGTCATTCCCAAGCCCGCCTGCAAGTATATCTTCTCCATCATGCCCCCAAATGGAGTCATCACCTTCATTACCACTAATGGAGTCATTGGTACTGTATCCATTAATATTGTCACTCGAACTCGACGATTGAAGAGAAAGTTGCTTCACCAAGTCAACATTCCATAAAGTGCCATCACTAAACTCAATAGCATCCAATTGATATCCACCTTCGGCATCATAAGATTGCTGCCCGTTTATGGATGCACGAAAATATGAGGAAATAACAATTGTATTCCCATCATCAAGTGTCAGTACCAAGTCAAAATTATTTTGTCTGGCGGTCACGTCAGCAACTTCGATACCTTCAGCAAAACGCAATACATCATATCTTGAATCTGAGTTATCAAAATTATCTATTTTGTCACTACCGTTTCCACGAGCATAGAGATAGACATCATTTCCTTGGCCGCCATCTAGCAAGTCATTACCTTGGCCTCCGTCTAGAATATCGTTACCAAGACCACCGTATAATTTATCGCTACCGGCATCACCAGAAAGTATGTCATTACCTATTTGGCCACTTAATGTGTCATTACCCCCTTGACCACTAATGACATCATCAGAACTGTAACCATGAATTTGATCAATAGAATCTGACGTTTGTAGCGCCAATTGCTTAACAGAGTTTATATCCCATACACTTCCATCACTGAATTCTATTGCATTTAATTGGTAACCACTCTCAGCGTCGTAGGCGTTTTCTCCTTGAGTCACAGCATGAAAATAATTGCTAACGATGACGGTATTTTCAACATTAATGGTCAAGACAAGATCATAACCATCTTGCCTTACCATTACATCATCACCCACTATCCCTTCACCGAAACGCAACACATCAAATCGATCAATAGCATTGTCAAAATTATTTATATAATCATTGCCATCACCTAGACTGTACAGATAAACATCATTGCCTTGGCCACCACTTAACTGGTCATCACCTTCACCACCGGTAAGGATATCATTGCCACTTTCACCGTTTATCTTATCGTTACCGGTACCACCATCCAGAATATCGTTTCCTTCGCCACCATTGATGGAGTCGTTACCAGCAAAACCTTGATAAGCGTCATCACTTCCGGTGCCCTGATACACATCATCAAAACGTCGTATCGAAGGCCATATTGCTTGCTGCAGAGATTCAGACTGTACCTCCAATGCTACTTCCAATTCTGCAATAAATGAATTGGCCATTTCTGCACTCAAGCCCAGCGTAATCTGATGGAAATTTTCTAGGGTATCTTTGGCTTGCTCATCCCCGGTGCTATAAAGTAGAAACAATTGATTAATTACTTGGGAAAAATCTCGGCCCTCACCTTCAACCCAATAACCCGCTTCAGAATTTAACCCTCCTTCTACCGAAAGATCAGAAAGGTAAATAAGGCTTTCACCATTGACATCCGCTACCCAGGTTTGAGCAGGCTGTATCAAATCAAATAAATCACTGGCAGGGTTGTAAAAAGAGGTAAGCATTTGTGCGGTTACCGCATTACGGTAATCAAGATAGCTTTGAGAAATTAATTCAGCATATCTCCCTATAGGATTTCCTATTGCAGTAGTTTGCCCCCATACTGCCTGCATCACGGCAAATTCCCTTGCGTTTACTTGCCCACGCATTTCGCCTTCAGAAATATCACTGCTGTTTGTCCATACCAGCATTATTTGCGTAACCAGGGCTTCCCGAGTTTGTACATCAGGTGTATTTACAAACTCTTCTACCAATACCTGTAATTGACCACTGCTATCCAAAGCCATGGCCTGACGTAATGAATACACATTTCCGTAACCGGTGGCATCGGGTAAAAACGAAATTTCTTCGCTGATCGCAATACCATCACCATTGAGTTCCTCTACGGGCACGGTCTCTTGTCGATCAGAATCAAACCATAAGGTATCCACAACATCAGTTGATCCATCCGTTCGGGTAAGTTCACTGTGCTCTCTGTGCTCTACATTATTTTCATCGATAAATGAGTTGGTTTCATAGGCAGTATTAATCGATTCAATATTTAAATCGGTTAAAGATTTTAGCTCTTCAGCTTCCGCCACCCCATTGGAATTAGCATCTTGCCAGACTCGAAGATCAGAAAAAACTTCATCACTGGCATCTATGATGCCATCTTGATTAACATCAAAATCCTTTAAGGCTTCAAACCCATTGTCCGCGTACTCGCCATTTTTCAATTGGGTTTCTGTGCCAAATAATTCAGCACCGCCATCTATAATGCCATTATCGTTGCGGTCCAAAACCAGCAATCCATCCTCTGGTGCCACCCAACTGGTTCGCTCTGCAAAACCATTATTGTCTAGATCAAAATTAACACCATCATTTATAGATAAGGTACCTATTTTACCATTGCCATCTAAATCAAACGATAATGGATCTCTTGCAGGGGGTGGTTCAACCGGCTCCGGTGGATCTTCCGGCTCTTCTGGTTCTTTAGGTTTTTTAGCTTTTGCCTCAGGTGGTGGCCCCAACAACTGAATACCGAAGTCACCGTTAGTGAAATTCTTAATCGTCACCATTAGACCTGATTTTTCAGCCTCCCCGGGAATATTCACTGTCACTACCAATGAAGTTTCAGACATGGTATACGTGAGCACACCTGGCTTAAATCCAGTGTCAATCGTGCCCTTAATATTCCAGTCACCATTATCATTTTGATAAGTTTCCCCCCCTAATTGAGCTCCCATTATTCGTGGAGTGCCTATACGATGCACCGAAGGTAAATAGGCCTCCCATACCGAACCACTTAGAAAAATTCGCCCTTTCCCATCTGAGTCACTGATCACGTCGCCCATTCCAATCACATACGTGTCATCCCCCTCTCCGCCTTCCAGGTGATCAACACTTTTATCATCCGCCCATGACCACCAGCCAGCTTCGATGCTACCAGCAATACTGCCAGCGCCTATTAATAAGTCATCACCATTGCCACCCTTAAGCGTGTCTTCACCTGCACCACCTAATAGCTTATCTCGATCATTACCGCCATCTAGTAGGTCATCGCCGTCTGAACCATATAAGGCGTCATTACCATCTCCACCGTACAATTCATTGTGGGATGTATCGCGTTTTCCGGCGCCCCAAAGTGAGTTCCAGCTATCAGCGTAAAGCGCGTCATGATCACCACCAGCATGTATTATGTCAGCCCCTAAACCACCAGAGAGTGCATTGCGTGCATCATTTCCTGTGATGGTGTTATCTTCTTTATTACCTGTACCTCGAGCAACTCCCTCATCTAGGGTCAAATTTTCTACGTAAGAGTCATCAGCAATTTTGTAATCAATTTTTGTTAATATTGTGTCTTGATCGCCTCCATTTTCGTTTTCCATTACTACATCATCGACTTGGTCCACCACATAAGTATCATTGCCCATACCCCCTTCCATGTGGTCTTTATTAGTGCCACCATCTAACAGATCGTCTCCTGCGCCGCCTTCAAGTACGTCTTCTCCTTCACCGCCCGCTAACGTGTCTGCTCCAGCCATTCCAAATAAATAATCATCACCTTTACCACCTTCAATTAAGTCTCCAGAATCACTGCCGAATACAATTTCCTTTGTATTCGCAATACCACCATCAACACCATCTACTGACAGCATATAAGGATGGGACCCAGATAAGTCTGTAAAATTAACGTCACCTATAATGGGCACCGGTAAACCCAATGGCATATTAAATACACCATCACTCTGTCCACTTTCTCTATATAATCTCTCAAGTATTAAGAAACTAGCCCTCTTGTCAATCCAAGCCTCTGTTATACTTCCTGCTCCAGTATCGGTGTCAAGCATTGTCAAATCATGTGAATAACTATCCAGGGTAATAACTATGGGGGATAAAGAATACAGGGCGTTTCTAACGGATTCATCCTGCAGAGCTAAAGCGACGATTTCGCTTTTATTAGCGGGTAATAATAAGGTTTGTGTCGATTGTAAAGTAGCCGCATCCATCGAACCGAAAAAATCTTGTGCCTTGACTAAAAAATCAGCTTCAGTGGTTTCATCTGATATTCTTTCACCGCCATAACTGGCACGCAACCAATCAAATACTGCGTAGATACCTGATTCTTCAAATAGCTCGGCTAATCGATAAGCATCTCCGGTAAATAAACCCTTCAAATTATAAATGAGATCGGTTGTACTTTCAGGCGAACTCACAGCAGTGCCTGCACCTACGATAAAATCGCTTACTCCAGAATCGCCTAGGTTAGCGGCGGCTGCCCAATAGGCTTTGTCGTAAGCCTCAAACGCGAACAGCATATTTTTAAAATCATCCAGCGAATTTAAACCAGCACCGCCACCGCTTAATAACCTGTCGGTTTGAGGAATACTTGTAGTGAATACAGAAAATAATAACGTGCCAGACCAAGCGGCGTTAGCCTCATCACCACGAGCTGTGTCACCACCCTCAAGGCTACCAAATAACACTTTACCAACTTCAGTGGCGTCATGAATTGAAATATCATCTATGGTGGGGAACTCCCAACGACCATCTCCCTGCTCACGTATGGGATTTAAAATATCATTTAATGCTCTTATGGCTATTGCGTTTGAAGCCTGTTGCATTAAATCATCCGAATACATATCTCCAATACCACGCAATTCCATTTGTCGCTGGGAGTATTCACGAATCAAGGTTGAAAAAGGCCCTTGCCCCGCGTTCACCTGAGCAGCCCCTAAAAACCAAAGTTTTACATCACCATCGGGCAGCATATCGGCAATAGCCGCGTAAACATGATCATAACCCCCCTCAGTATTAGGTGCTTCTTCTTGTAAGGTACGAATCTGTTCTATTTCTTGTGCTGTTAGGTAATTAGGAGTTGAATCAGCCATAAAATTTCTTCCTTGTTAATGTATGAATAAATGCTTTATGTTATTTGGGGTGTGTATTAATTATTAATCTCGATGAGCGGCGATATCTTTGGCGCCTTAAGTACACCGCCGGTCATATTATCAATGCGAATGAAAAGATCACGAAACATAATTTGCCAATGAGGAAGTAAGCGTCCAGGTATACGTAACCATATATCCATACCGTTTGCGTATTGAATGATACTCAAGCATGCAGTCACTTCAGACTTATCCAAAGTAGTGGCGCATTTAAATTGTAACCTCTCATTTAAAGGTATATTCATCAGACCTACTTCAGCCTGAAAGTTAATAGGGCGCTGGGTATTATCTTTACTTTGATATTCAACCAACCCCAACTCAGGGCGATGTATAACTTTCTCCCATTGATCTGCCATATTACTAAAATCGTAGTGACTGCGATCCAGCGCCTTGTCTTTATACTTAAACTGCAAAAGGACATTATTACCCGAAAGACTGGCGGGTACGTCCAGTAATTGGTGATAATTAATTTCCATAGTCATACTATCTGCCTTTCCATGATTCACATTATCCACTTTGTGTTTACCACGGGAGCTTACAAAAACTCGAATATCTTCTGGAATTGTAAAATTAATTCCATGGATATTAATGTGATTTACCTGTCCATTTATTATGCCATGAGCTGTTTGATACTCCTTTTCCTCTTTACCACTCCCCTCTCCTACACTCATCCTAAGCCAGATAAAAATTACTATAGTGACTAGTAAAAATATCCAGCCAATCACTTTTATCGTGCCTACAAATTTCTGTTTTATAGTATTTAAATCCATCTACTTTATATTCTCAAATTAGTTTCTAAAAATTCGTGTCAGATTTCGTATGTTAAATTCCTGGAGTCACAAAGTCGGGCATGGGTTCGCACTTATGTTTCACTCCCAAAAAAATAATGCTTGATCATTGGGCTCGACCTGAATAGCACCACATTCAATCCTAGCAGCATAAAATTTGGCTAAAAATTCTGTAGCCCTGAGTGGTCATCAACCAAGATATCAAAGTAACAATATTGCTTATCAACTTTGAACTCATCATCCAGATCGAAAACGATAAAAATATACTTAAAATATTCCACTTTGCCCACCGTCACCCTATTAGCCTTCCCCGTTGCCCCCACCTGCATATAGAAATTCTTTTTGATCTTCCGTGACGCTTATAATTGCAATCAGCTCTTGGTTGTATTGGCCTGGTGTTAAGGCTTTATATTCCAACTTTAATCTCCTTTTAAATTATTTTGTATTTTTTACGTAAAATTACTTTTATTTCAAGTAATGAACTATCGTTTCATATCTATGTCACACACGCCCATCCCGCTCCAATAGAAGCGACCGTCCCTGGCACTGGGTTTTTTAGGTTCATATATAAATACACCGCCAGAAACGCTAATACTTGCAACATAAAATCGACCTTTATAGTAGAAGAAATGCCCTCCATCACTGGCATTTTTTTCTAAATCATATATTCCAATTCTATCTATCGCGTAAAACACATATGACTTAGTTTTAACTCGGTGAGACTTACTGTAATCATTTAGTTTGTTATGATTTTTATGAGTACTATTTGAACTAGAAGAATAAATCATTATCTTATCTATTTTCCCATTATGATTAATATCAACCTCATCTAAATACAATTCAACTTCATCCGTCCAAAATTTATTTTCAAGAGTTTCCCAAGTTTTATGCATTCGAGAAGTTATATCTTCAGTATCAAAAGATCGCCCTCTTTTCTTATAAGACTCAACGCTATCATCTATAAATTTTTGTCTATTTGAAAAATATATATTCCTATAACGTTCAAACCATTCTTTCTTATCCAACTTTTCCATAGTTAAAAGCTTGAAGTACTTAAATACTGAATCCGGTTTTAGGTCGTAACGATAATAATGATCCGGCTTACGATTTAAATACGCTGTAAACTCATGGCACATTTCAAGGCTTGTATTACTTTTCAAGTAATATTCGGCTTTTGTGGGTAGCGATAACACCATTATTCCCATCATCAAACACAGTCGCCTACAATATTTATTAACCAATGATATTCTCCGCTCTATACTGTGAAATCTTCAACATTAAGACACTTACAACTACTGTCTAACTAAACTGCATTCGTAAGTCACCGAACGTTATTATTGGAGCATTAGTGAACGAGTCAAAATAAACCCTCATACCCATTCCTTCTCATGCACTTTTAGGTATTAGTTATATAAAGGGATAAACCTACACACACTCCTACCTGTAAATAGCTTGTTAGAACCAAACTCCGAAGGCTCGTCAATACCAATACCTAACTTACTACCATCCATTAAATATACCCGTCCTTTGTAATAAAAAGGCTCACCGCCCGCACTCGAATGTCCGTCGGGTTCAATCCAGTCGCTATCAACATTCTGACTTTCATGATAGGGTTTTACCCAAGTAAAACCAATTCGCTTCTCTAAACACTTATCAGGGTTACTTTTCACCAAAACAAGCTCTTCACTGCCATCGTGATTAATATCCATAACTCCTATTTTATACTCTGTATTTGAGTCATTTAGTTTCTTCAAGGACTTAATAGATTTTTGATATCTCTCCAATTGGTACTCCACTTCAAAAGTCCTATAATTTTCATCTGGAACAGTCCTAGACTGAAAGGCAATCCGCTCTCCTAAACCCCTTGGTGCAGGCTTCAATTCCGGCAATCTAAAATCTTTAGAATCTGCATCAGGTATCAAACCACAGTACAGCACTTCATCTGGGTGGCGCTCTAGATAAGCTTTAAATTCTTTACATAATTCCAAGCCAGGTATGGATTGGCTTTTATACTGTTCAACTTTAGTTTCTGCTTGCGCAACAGTAGTAATAGGCAAGAACATTAAAAAACAAGCCAGTATGCTTATTCCATTTTCAGCTTTATAATTTCTCACTTTACATTCATCTCAATAAACATACTAAATTTCATATTCACCCCCGCTATATAAATACAATCAAAAATTTAGTAATCCTGAGTGGTTATCAACGGATATATCAAAGTAACAATATTGTTTATTAATTTTGAACTCACCACCCAAATCGGCAACAATATAACTTTCTTCAAATATCCCACTTTGACCGCCATCACCCTGACTTCGGCCATCAAAATAACCCAAATGCAACCTTAGCAAGACATAGACATGCTTTTCATAGCTAAAAAAATCAAAGTGAAAATTTTTGTTATTACCAGCATGACGAGAACCGTCTGGAGATAAATTCACATTATTTTCTCTAAAACTAAATCGAGTACTGTTTTTAAATTCAGCTAGAGTTATCAATAACTTATCATCAAGAATATATTCCCGATACGTCCTCCAAGCATAACCATCTGACACATGGCTCAAATCTAAGTATCGTTCGACATAGTCAACTTTTTTATCGTTATTGATATCCGTAAAAATATATTCCGTTTTTCTTAAACGAATACGCTTTTCAGGCTTAACAAGAGTAAGCTGATGCTCCTTCCATTTTGTAATAGACATAGACGTTTTCTCAGACCCATCTGTTAACCAGGCAAGCTTGATATTATTTTTGCTTTTATTCCTAGCTAAATTCTCTTGATACTTGCCCCTCATATTGTCAGTTACTTCGCCCAGGACCATGCTGCACAAATCTTTATCCCTGCTGTAGTTTACCTTTATATCAACAGGTAAAATCACTTCAGACCAGACTGAACTGCTAAATATAAAAAATGTGGAAACAGTGCTAATCCAATAGAGCATTCTTTTAAAACACCTATCAGGCATAAAGACAAGGCCCAACTTTATTGTCATTTCAGTAACCCAATTTAAGTACTATTTACTTTATAAGGAATTTTTTAGAAAGTTCTATTTTCTATACAGCCTCGCATTTTCAATGGGCGTCAACTCTGAGCACAAGAGTCATAAGTTCATATGCTGAGTTCACAACGCCCATTATCCTACTAAAATAAACAAACTCGTAAATCATCCTATCTTCTTATAAAAGTGTACCTAGTTAACACTCTCGAATATTTTCCAGCGTTCGTGATATTAGTTGAATTAAATGCAAGGCTTCAATTCGTTACTAATCGCTAATTCATAGCTATACATTGAACAGACACTCCAACATCAGTGATACCTTCAGTAACTTCGCCATAACCTTGGCTGATTAAGTTATGTGGATTAACGCCTTGATTAATTAGATAATCACTGACTTTTTTAACCCGTTGTTGCGACAGTTTTAAGCTATAAGAGGCTTGATTGATCGGCTCAGCGTAACCTTTGAGTTGCAGTTTTAGTTTGTGGAAAGCAGGCTGGGTCATTAAACGGGCAAAATCGAATAGCCGCGCTTTTGCATAACCTTCTAGCTCGGCAGTCTGGGGGCGAAAGGAAAAAGTTTGCAAGTAGCTGCTAAGATCATTACAGCTGCCCAATGGAAGCTCTTCTACTGGATCCACCATTTCATTATTGTTATTGTCGATTTGTGCCGTGTGCTGAGTAATCGTATGGGTATAATCTTCATACGCACGAATCTTGTTTTTTTGATATTGAGATTCATTCGTCTCTTCAAACAAATATTCCAAACTAAGCCCTAGCCAATAATTATCTTCACCATTAATGAAATCGACCTGGTTACGTAAATGCCATTGCTTATTTATAGCGATGTCAAAACCTAAGCCATACAGAGGTTTTAGTTCTTGGCTATCGCTTAAGTCAAAGTTATTGTTGTTGCTTCTTCTACTTAAGCTAGCGATACCCAATTTTATATAGGGATTTACCCAACCAGTTGTAAATTGATAATAGCCAGATACATCAACTAGGCTGGTTTTAATCTTCGCTTCTTGAATAACTTCATCATTATTATTAAGGGTATTGCTGGCACTGTTATTTGGGTTACTAATCAGTGTGTTTACACCTAGGTCGCTATAAGAAATTTCATAGCGCAAAGAATTTCCGCTCGCTAGGCCTAAATAAACTTTTTTTCCAGAGCTATAACTCTGCTCACTTTCAATTAATTCATTATCGATATTCAGTTCATGTTTACCGTAAGTAAAACCGGAACCTATATAAGGCTGCAATCCGTGGCTATTCATCGCGACAAAAGGCGTTATCAATAATAAGCCGAAGATTGATGTTTTTATCGACGCTTGGTTAAGGTCAGGGCTAAGGACAGAACTAAGATTTATTTTTTTACGACGGGTAAAAAACACGAGTAACAATAAGGGCAACAACTGACTAGCCGACAACGCCCCTAAACCATCCGTTCTACTATTAATACTTTGTTTTGATTCCGGGTCGATAAAGTTAGCAATGCTATCGCCATCACTGTCTTGCTTTAAACATTCCGGAAAGCTAACACATTCAAGTTCATCGCTTTGGCCATCGTTATCACTGTCACTTCCTAAATCAAGGTAATCAGGAATCCCATCGCTATCCCTATCGTCACTATTAGTTGTACCCTGCTCTCTTCCTTCTGCATCTTGCTGAATATACGTTAGTTTGGCATCGCCATAACCATCGTTATTAATATCTTCGCCAAAATCCGTATCAACATCGTAAGCATCATCAATACCATCGTTATCACTGTCGATTGCCAGCGCGATAGATTCTTCAGTATCACTGAGACCATCGTTATCAGAATCTAGGTCTTGATGATTGGCTAAGCCGTCGTTGTCAAAATCAGGTAATTGAATATCGTCGGTTATACCATCGTTATTGGCATCCAGCTTAGTACCAAATGAATCGGCCGCATCAATCTGAGCATCGCCGTCTTGATCCGCATCGTACCAGTCAGCGATGCCGTCGTTATCAGTATCAAGTAATGCGTATAATTCCAGGCGATCGGGAATGCCATCATTATCACTGTCGTCATCACTATAGTCCGGCTGGCCATCACCATCAGTATCTGGACAGTTGGGATAGATGGGGCATTCTAGGCGATCCGGTACTAGGTCATCATCATTTCCGCCTTGGCCATTATTCTGTCTATCAACAATATTGGGAATTCCGTCGCCATCATCATCATCTAAGTTGCCATCGTCATTAACATCTACCGCTTCGGCTTCATCGGTAAGCGAATCGTCATCGCTATCAAGATCACGGAAGTTATAAATACCATCGCGATCGGTATCCCATGGTGAGTTATTTGCGATTGCAGCAGGGCCTTTTTCTAAACTGTCTAGCAAGCCATCGTTATCGCTGTCGCTATCGAATAAATCAATGGTGCCATCAGCATCACTATCGAGACAGTTAATGGGTAGAAATTCAGTTCCGACGTCAGACTGAGCTACTGTACGAACATCTTCAGTCGATAAACATTCGACTATATTGCTAATACCGTCGTTATCGGCATCACCACCTGCATCACGGGCAGAAGCAGGAAATTCCAGGTAATCGGCAATGCCATTAGCATCATTATCAAGCGCACTGACTTGAGTTGGATTTTGCAAATCTATGCCCAATATGACCAAGACTAAATCATTAATGCCGTCGTGATTGGTATCTTCATTGCCTAGATCGGTACCACCACCCCCATCGATATCGGCATCAAATAAATCACTAATCCCATCGCCATCACTATCGCTATGAATGGCATCAAGGATATTATTATTAAAACTGTGAGGAAGAATAAGAGATTCATTCTGAATGGCGAGTTGAATAGCGTGCATCATTTCATCGGCATCCGTTATGCCATCATTATCTGAATCACTATCTCGGTAATTAGGTGTTCCGTCTTGATCAGAATCTAAGGGGACTCCATCAACCATGCCTTCTATTGCATCGGGTAGACCGTCGTTATCAGAATCGGCATCAATATAATCGGCAATGCCATCTCCATCGCTATCCGTGCCGATGCTATCGTTAATGCCATCGTCATTCGCATCAAGCTTACCAAAATCGGTAGCAGAGTCATTATCGCTATTGGCGTCAAACGTATCGTCGATACCATCGCCATCAAAATCGTTGCCAGCAATATCCGCTTCGATGGAATCCGAGATACCATCGTTATCGCTGTCGTTATCAAGATAATTGGCGAGGCCGTCACCATCACTATCTAGGTTTAAGCCATTAACCACGGCGTTATCATCTAAGCCGTCATTGTTCTCATCGATTTTGCCTTCATCGATACCTTCTATGCCGTCTTGGTCGGCGTCAAACGCATCATCAATGCCATCATGATCACTATCGTAACCTGTTCCGTTTTGCTCAATGCGATCGGGGATGCCATCTTGGTCACTGTCAGTTATCGCAAGCTGGCTACTTTCCTCAGTGTCATCGGCGGTTGCTCGTTCGAGATAATCATCGCTACCGCTATCGTCATAATCCAGAGTGACTTGATCATCGATACCATCGTTATTCGCATCCAGTTTACCGACATCAATGCTACCACCGCCATCGGCGTCGGCATCAAAGTTATCGTCGATTCCATCATTATCAAAATCATTTCCACTGGCGCGGCTTTCAATAAAATCACTGATACCATCATCATCTGCATCAGTATCTTGGTAATTCGGTATCCCGTCATTATCAAAATCGTGAGCGGTCTCTATGATATCGGCAATTCCATCATCATCAGAATCTGGGTCTAGGTAATCGGGAAGGCTATCACCAGCACTGCCTTCGCTATCACTATTGGTTCCAATAAACAGATCGTGAATACCATCACTGTTATGGTCAACTTTACCTAAGTCCGTAGTATCATCACTATCACTATTGGCATCAAATAGATCGTCGATGCCATCGTTATCATAATCATTGCCCGAAGATCCGCCTTCCACAGCATCTGTAATACCATCACCATCACTGTCACTGTCGGCTGAATTTAGTAAGCCATCGTTATCAGGGTCGGCATTTAGTAGGGCCCTATCTAAAATTCCATCATTATTAATGTCTGTATTTGTGCTATCAACACCAGGAGTACCGTCGTCATCCGCATCGAATACATCATCAATGCCATCGTTATCAATATCGTTACCGGACGCACCATTTTCTAACGGAGCTGGAATACCATCTTGATCAAAATCGAGCTCCTGGTAATCGGCCTGATTATTGTAATTAGCATCGGCAAAAAAATTGTCATTAATACCATCACCATTTTCATCAAACTTACCTGCATCGGTACCAAAAACTCCATCAAGATCCGCATCAAAAAAGTCATCGATACCATCATTATCTACATCGATATTCAACACACCCGATTCTAAGGTATCAAGCTGAGCATCATTATTGGAATCTGGGTCTAGATAGTTGGCAACTCCATCAAAATCTGCATCGTTATTTGTTTCTATGACATCAGGGATTTTGTCGTTATCAGAATCAATATCGATTAAATCGGCTAGACCGTCGTTATCACTATCAAGCAGAATAAAAAGATCGTCGATACCATCACCATTGCTATCGATTCCTCCTGTGCTATCAACGTCAAATAAATCATCAAGCCCATCATTATCGCTGTCTAGCTCTGTGAGTATTTGTGTGCCATTGCTTATTGGGCCACCGGCTTCGAGTAAATCACTAATGTTATCTTTATCGGCATCTAGAGCCGAAGCCATTTGGCTTAGGCCCAATAATGCAAGAAAAAAAATGTAAACATAATGTGGTCTGCTTATTAGCTTTCTATTGATCGTTTTCATGTTAAAGGCTTTCATTTAAATGTAATTCAGCATTGAGTGAACCAATAAAGCTCAACAATTCAATTTGGTTGGTGGTTAAGTCTCGGCAAGAATTTTGTTGTCGAGTTAAGAATTCTTGATAACTCACCTGCTCTTCTAATAATTCTAATTGAGTGGCAGCACCTAAGGTAATCCTACGCTCAATGGAGCGAATACGAGCTTGTCGACTTTTTTGCTCTTGCAGCAATGCCTTTAATAAACCTTCATTTAGTTTAATTTGATGCTGGCTAATATCAATTTTATGTTTGAGTTTAGGCAGGTAAATTTCTA
>MAAA01014115.1_pt1 | contig 21936 bp, 20 predicted proteins | sample 1115971 | NCBI WGS metagenome assembly MAAA01 (sample SAMN04961123, study PRJNA320927) | seawater metagenome | isolation source: sample BD02T6 sea water enriched with oil for 6 days | place: USA:Gulf of Mexico | collected 2013-07-27 | reverse complement strand
GCATAGTGCTTTTAAGCTGGCCGTTTTATGTATCTTTATGACACCATAATTAGCCAAAGGCCAGTTTGGATCTATATAGCCAAGGGGGTAGGTGAGCGACCGTTATTTTGCCTTATGCAGCTCTTCTAAATAGGCTTCCAGAATCAGGTTAGACACTCCGCCTTTACGGGTAATAGCCGAAAAATAGGTATTAAAGGTACGGCTATGGGCTCCAATGGCGCGAATTTTATCCTGCGTCACCCAGCGGTCGGCAAAGTGAGTGGGTAAAAACCCTAAAAAGCGCCCACTTAAAATCAAGAAGGCGATGCCTTCACGATCGGTACTGGTGGCGGTGGCTTTAAGGGCTTTTTGCTGCTGTTTTATTTCGGCGGCCTGTGGGTAACTGGGTAGCACCGCATCGTATTGAGACAGGGCGCTGTCGCTTATTTCATACAGATCTTGCTCAAATAATGGGTGGGTATCGCTGCAATACAATAGCGACTTTTCTTTGTATAGCGACTGATAGGTTAAGCCCGGTAACGAGCGTAGCTCCGGCACCACCCCTATGTGCAGCTGACCATCTAACACGGCGGTTTCAATATCGTTGGGCGGCATCATGCGAATATTAATGATGACATCCGGTGCCCTGTGTTTAAGAGTACTTAGGGCTTGGGTGATCCGCATGTGAGGAATCGTCACCATATTATCGGTGATGCCAATGTTTAGCTCCCCCACTAACTCAGTGTTAATAGCGTTAATTTGCGCCTTAAAAGTTTCTAGGCTGCCTAATAGCTGCATACTAGATTGATACACCTGATTGCCTTGCTCGGTTACCGAGAAGCCGGAACGGCCCCGGTGGCACAGGCGCATGTTCAAAAGCGACTCCAGTGGCGGGGCGGCTGATGTTCAGCTCAACCTCGGCAGCGGCAAAGCCTCCACACTCGATTACTGCTTTGTAGATACGCAGTAGGCGAATGTGGGCATCCCCCAGTTGGCGGGGGAGTAGGTTTTTGGATGGGCTCATTTGGATTTACCTTATTCGATCCTGCCTGCTTGGGGTTGAGGTGGTACAATTTAAGGCCGCCGACTCTTATGAAAGAAGGGGCCATCCATGGGGGCTTGCTTCGGCATCCATCGGCAATTGCTCCGTGCATAGCCCTAATAAGCTACATCCGTGTCAAACACCTCAATTTGCACTATCTCACCCACAATCTGAAACTCTTCACCCTGCTTAACCTTTCTTATAGTTAATCGAAAGCCTTCGCTAGCCTGTGATGTAGTTGGTATATCAGGTCTTTTCTGGCAGGGATGCCAGGGTAAGCCCACATGGATGTGTTTACGGCGCTCCTGAAAGGTAACCATACACTTAACTTAACTTTAAAAATATCAAATTTAATAACCTATTGAGATGTAGATAATAACCTCAACGTAATCAAACAACGCATTAACGACAATCTGAGGTGCTCATGAATAATAAAAGCGAAAACCCAGCATACTGCGGCCTAAGCCAAGCCCAGTTAGATTCACACTGGATGCCGTTCACTGGCAACCGTCAGTTTAAGCAAGACCCCCGTCTAATTGTGGAGGCTTCCGGTAAGTACTACACAGATGCTATGGGTCGAAAGATTTTTGATGGTCTATCTGGTTTATGGACATGTGGTGCAGGACATAGCCGTCCGGAAATTACCGAAGCCATTGCCAAGCAAGCCAAAGAGCTGGATTACTCCCCTGCGTTTCAGTTTGGTCACCCAAAATCATTTGAACTGTCGCACCGCATTACTCAGTTAATGCCTGAAGGTCTTAACCGTGTGTTTTTCACCGGTTCTGGATCTGAGTCGGTTGAAACCGCACTGAAAATTGCTCGTGGTTACTGGCGTAAGAAGGGCATGCCCAGCAAGACCCGCTTTATTGGTCGTGCTAAGGGGTATCACGGCGTAAACTTTGGTGGCATCAGCGTCGGTGGTATTGGTGCTAACCGTGCTATTTACGGCCAAGGCATAGAGGCCGGCCACTTGCCGCATACCATGTTGCAAGAAAATAAATTTTGTAAAGGCATGCCAACCGAAGGCGCCTACTTAGCTGATGAGTTAGAAGAAATGGTCGCCTTGTACGATGCCTCTAATATTGCTGCGGTTATTGTTGAGCCGCTGGCGGGTTCGGCTGGTGTTATTCCACCACCGATGGGTTACCTAAAGCGTTTACGTGAGCTATGCACCAAACACAATATTTTGTTAATTTTTGATGAAGTGATAACAGCGTTTGGCCGTATGGGCAGTAACACAGGTTCTGAAGAATTTGGTGCGGTTCCTGATATCATGACCACCGCCAAGCAATTAACCAATGGTGTGGTGCCAATGGGTGCGGTAATTGCCAAACAAGAAATTTACGATACGTTCATGGAGCAGGGCGGACCTGACTACATGCTAGAATTACCGCATGGTTACACGTACTCTGCACACCCAGTTGCATGTGCTGCTGCGCTAGCAACCTTAGACATTCTTGAAAAAGAGCAATTGCCACAGCGAGTTAAGGGTATGTCGCCTCAGTTCCAAGAAATGTTGCACAGCCTTAAAGGTAGCAAACACATTACCGATATTCGTAACTACGGTTTTGCCGGCGCATTAAGCATTGGTGCTCGTGAGGGTCAGCCAGCCATTCGTCCATATGAAATAGCCATGAAAATGTGGGAAAAAGGTTTTTACGTACGTTACGGCGGTGACACCATTCAGTTGGGCCTACCGTTCACCACAGAGTTGTCGGAGGTTAATAGCTTAATTAACGCCTTAGGCGACAGCTTAAACGAAGTAGATTAATTAAATATCCAAAGACGGCAGAAAACCGTCTTTGGTAAAAATACAAAATTAGATAAAAATTTAAAAGAGATAAAATTATGAATGTTGTAGGTCACCTAATTGACGGCGAAATGGTTAACGATACCAATCGTGTTCAAGACGTTTTTAATCCAGCTACCGGTGCAGCAGAAAAAAAAGTTGCGCTGGCCTCTAAAGAAACCATGGAAGATGCCATTGCGGCTGCCGAAGCGGCCTTCCCAGAATGGCGCAATACTCCGCCTATTAAACGTGCCCGCGTTATGTTTCGTTTTAAACAATTGCTAGAAGAGCACGCCGACACTATTTGTAAACTTATTGGTGAAGAGCACGGCAAAATTTCTCACGATGCCGCCGGTGAATTACAGCGCGGAATTGAAAACGTAGAATACGCCTGTGGTGCCCCTGAGTTACTTAAAGGCGAACACAGCAAAAACGTGGGTCCTAACATTGATTCTTGGAGCGAGTTCCAGCCTCTAGGTGTAGTGGCCGGTATTACCCCGTTTAATTTCCCTGCCATGGTGCCTATGTGGATGTTCCCACTGGCCATCGTTTGCGGTAACACCTTTATCTTGAAGCCATCTGAACGTGTGCCTTCTTCAACTTTGTACATTGCACAATTGCTTTCAGAAGCGGGTTTGCCAGACGGCGTAATGAACGTGGTAAACGGCGACAAAGAAGCAGTAGACGTATTGCTAACCGACACGCGTATTAAAGCAGTAAGTTTTGTGGGTTCAACGCCAATCGCTGAATACATTTACTCAACGGCCAATACCAACGGTAAACGTTGCCAGGCGCTGGGCGGCGCTAAAAACCACGCTATCATCATGCCAGATGCCGACATGGATAATGCCGTAAACCAATTGTTAGGTGCCGCCTTTGGTTCATCTGGCGAGCGTTGCATGGCCTTGTCTGTGGCAGTAGCGGTAGGCGATGAAGCCGCAGATGCCTTGGTTGAAAAAATGACCTCCGGAATGAAAAATCTAAGTGTTGGCGCGTTTAGCGATGCCAGCAACGATTTTGGCCCTGTAATCACACAAGCCCATAAAGAAAAAGTACAGGGGTTCATCACCAGTGCCGAAACAGACGGCGCAACCGTAGTAGTTGATGGTCGTAACCCAGTGGTTGAAGGTTTTCAAAATGGTTTCTTTGTGGGTGCCACCTTAATTGACGGCGTAACCCCACAGATGGAAAGCTACGAAGCTGAAATCTTTGGCCCGGTGCTTCAAGTAGTACGTGTTAAGACCATGGAAGAAGCCATGAAGCTGATTAACGATCACGAATACGGCAACGGTACTTGTATCTTTACCCGTGACGGTGAAGCAGCACGTTACTTTAGCGACAACATTCAGGTAGGCATGGTAGGCATTAACGTTCCATTACCAGTGCCCGTGGCGTACCACAGCTTTGGTGGTTGGAAACGTTCATTGTTTGGTGATTTACACGCATACGGCCCAGACGGCGTACGTTTTTACACTAAGCGTAAAACCATTACACAGCGTTGGCCTTCAAGCGGTGTTCGTGAAGGTGCAAGCTTCTCTTTCCCAAGCTAAGCCATAAAGAGCCTTCTATGAAGGCTCTTTATTAAAATTTAATATTCAAGAAAGGACTAGAACTAAAGGACGATAATAATTGAGGGTAACTCAGGATATTATCCTTTACAGAATTTAATAGGCGCTAACATTTGTCGCTAGGTCTATTATTCGAGTGTAGCAAAGTGATTGTCAGTCTGGTCTAGTTTGGCAAGCACACTTTTGGGCAAGCATCCTCTCCAGGTGTTTGCTTTTTTTTGTCTGCTTCTATTGGTTTTATAAATAGAGTAAAGAAAACCTTAATTCGTACAAGTACAGTTTAATTTTTCAGGATAAATTAAAGAACATAAGCACAGTATTTATCCACTATTAATGCTTATGCCGGAGATGCTTGGTATTTGCGATGGGTCATAGACGCGGTCCATAAGCAAACCCCTTTTGGGTAATCACTTTAAAGTGACTACCCGTTTTTTTGTCCCTCGCTTTTCCCTCTTGTTATGGTCGGTCTTGTTAATGTAGGTTATTGGACTTTTTGGTCGGCTATTCTGTCCAAGGTAGATATGCGCAACTGCTCACGATTATCAAATAATTCGTGTTGCAGTGATTTAATTTGCTGGACTTTATCATCGTCAGACATGCCATCGCCGTTCAAGATAGTTTGTCTTTGTTGGCGGTACTGATTAAATCGTGTATCCCATTCTGCCTTCTGTATATCGCGGACTGCGAAGCGTTCCGCAGTTTTCTGATCATAAACTTGGCTTCGTATTTGGAATATCTGTGATTCACTGGCACCTGCAGCTCTAGCCTTAGATATATTGTTTTGTAATGCCTCACGCTGATGCTCTGCATTTTTTATGGCTTGCTCTTCCAATGGCAGAAGTCGCTCCAATTCTAATGCCTGCTGTTGTTTCTGTTCATCACTTAGGTCATGATTTTTGTTAATGGCTAACATCCCAGTGGTGTAGTCATCTAAGTTGTCATCTTTTGCATAAAAAGCATCGTAAATTTCTTGGCCAAGATACTTCTTCCGTGCATCTTTACGATATTGCAGCGCTGACTCATAACTGGGCACGTTCCCCGATAAATTTTGTTCGTCTGCTTGCTGCTGTTCTATTGTGACTAATGCTTGTTTATAGTCTAAATACTGCCTTAATACGCCTTTAGCTTGTGAGCGAGCTGGCTGGCCTAATACAGTGTCAAATATTTCATTAATACGGGCAATAATCGTATCAATAGACTCTTCAGTATTGGCTGATAAAAAGTATTCAATTAACGAGCGAATAGAACGTGTGACCACCAATTGGCCATCGGGTGTTACCGTGAAGTGCACTGGAATGTAGGTGTTTTTTAGGGATTTAGCTAAAGGTCCAAACTGTGACTGATAGTTATCAAAGGAAATATCCTTAATGATGTGTACCACAGGTGAATCTGATACCTGGGTTTTGTTGGAATTGAATTCCTTGTGAGTCACGTGTGAGTGACTGTTCGCTGGCGAATTATTGTTAACAAGTACAGTTGGAGTTTGTGTGAAATAATTAACCCCAAGTAACACTAATAACAGTCCCATTAGTGAGATAGGTAAGGGCTTAACAAAAACGGATTGGCGGCTCATGAGAATACTTCCTGTGGTTTTTCTGACACCTTTTTTGAAACTGTATTAGATTCGACTGGTATCTCTTCGGTTAATATCTGTAAAGGGATGGTTTGCATGAATATCGATGTAGGGGTCATGCCCAACATTGAACGAAATGTACGAATGAAATGCGAGGAATCATTAAATCCAGATTCCATGGCAGCATCGGTTAAATTACCACCACGACCAATTTGTTCGACCGTCGTATAAAGCCGGTGCCATAAGCGAAACCGCCTAATGGGCAATCCGGTACAGTTTTTAAATAACTCAGATAAATAAGCGGGCGATAAATTGACTTGATTGGCCAATTGGTTTAACGAAGTGTTATCGGTTGTGTTACCTCTAATGTGCGAAATAACACGTTGTATTCTTGGCTCGATTAAAAAATGTTCATCCGTATGGGGTTGTTGTGTGTGAGGCTGTTGTAAAAAAGTATCGAGAGTATTTTGTATTTTTAGTGCATTTAATGGTGCGCAACAAAATGATAAAAAATTATTAATGTGGCGTTGCTCATCTTGCAATAGATAAAAGCAATTTTTTTCTTGTTTGATCATGGCTTTAGATAACGAATGTAAATCAGCCCCCATTGGATCAAGCGTGCAATTAAAAAAGAAGGCCCCTTGAGTATCGACCACCACGGATGTTCCAGCCGGAATAAGTAAGCTGCGACATTCAATAAACTCTTGCATGTCTTGGGTTTTAAAGCGTATAGGTTTGTCTAGCCCCATCATTAAAGTCGAGGCGCCAGTAGACACATATATGGGCTCAGACAAAGAGCCTACGAATACAGACCTTTGTTGCCATAAAAATAGCAAGGGGCGGTAAGCGGTGGTTGGCATGGGGTCACTCAATCTTATTTTTAATACAGTTGTACTACTTTATTCTTATATGTCTTGTGGGCTCTAGTCATGTAGCGCCACACGGTGACTATTTTTAATAAACTTATTGTTAGTAACGACTAAGACTTAACAATGGGTCAATATTTATCTTTTAAAATTATAAAGTAAAGAAATTATATTGTTTGATTATACATTTTCATAAACCTCCACGATTCGTACAACTTAGTGTGTTTTTTTAAGGTAATGCATAAGAACGTTTATTTAAATAACTGTATTGTTGGTTGATATATTTTAAATGGCGCAATTTATCCTACTTTTATTTATTCTATTAAATATAGGGTATATAGGTGATTTTTATTAATTAATAAGGTTGAAAATAATTACCCTAGATTCGTACAAGTTAAATTTTAGATCCTGAGGTAGATTAAAAATCCGAAACATTCGACTACCAATAAAAATAATTATGGAGCTTCATATGTTAAATATATTCAAACAAAATATAAGCGTGCCTAAGCACATGGCGATATTTTTAACCTTAACCTTGTCTTTTTTATCCTTCTCGGCTCTGGCCAGTGAAGGCACCCCTCACTCGGGGTATGTGGCACAGCAACCATTACCCACTAAACCTGTTAAAGATTGCTCATGGTGGGATGCAGTGTGTAAGGTAAAATTTGATATCAGTTACGTAAAATATCTAGCCGATAAAGCAGAAGTAAGTGCCATTAACTATCGCAATCGGTTTAATACTAAGTATCCGATCGTTTTAGTACATGGCGTTTCTGGTTTTGATCAAATCTTAGGTTTGGTTGAATACTTCCAAGGCATTCCTGCTGAATTACGTGAAGGGGGGGCCGTGGTATACACGCCTAACGTAACGGCTTGGGAAGATGCTTATTTTCGTGGTGAGCAGCTTATGGAATTCATTGAAAATACCGTATTGCCAGAAACGGGCGCGTCCAAGGTACACTTAATTGGGCATAGCCTAGGTTCACCTACTTCTCGTTACGTGGCAGGTACCAACCCTGATGTAGTGGCATCCGTTACTTCTGTGAATGGAATTAACTACGGGTCTGGCTTTGCTGACTGGGGTTACGACAACCTATTTGGTACGGTATTGGAAAGCCCAGCGGTAAGCTTATTAAATTTAACCGGTAACGTACTGGATGCATTGGCAGGTAACCCTGAATACGACAACGACGCATTGAAAACGGTTATATTCATGCGCACGCAAAGCGCCTTAGCCTTCAGTGAGCAGTTTCCTGATGGCGAGCCTACTGAGTACTGTGGTCAAGGCAGTAATTTTGTGAATGGTATTCATTACTATTCATGGGGCAGCACAGGTACCTTTACTAACCTTCTGGATGTAAGTGATCCGTTGTTAGCCCTAACCGATGCGTTAGGTTACTGGAATGGTGAAGCGTCTGATGGTTTAGTGTCTAAGTGTTCACAGCACTGGGGTGAAGTTATCACCGATAGCTATGCTATGAATCACCTAGATGCTACGAATATGTTATTTGGCTTACATAACTTGTTGGAAACCAATCCCAAAACAGTTTATGAAAACCATGCGAGCCGTTTACGTAACCTAGATGGTAATGAATAACTTTTCCTTGATTTAATCTGTAAACTTTATGCGGTTATTGATCTTAATAACCGCTTTTTTCATTTATAGCTATAAGGAATAGTCTCAATAGAATTCATTAGTTGTTGAACCTCCGTTGTTTTATGAGTAAGCGAGGCGCATCATGATTAAACCTAATCACGATATCCATAAACCTAATGAAAATTATTTGCATAATACTGCTTCTGTGTTTTTTACCCGCCTGTGCGTTTTATCCCACTACTAGCAATAATCAAGACAGCAGTGGCTGTGATTTGTACTTTAAAAAACTCACTGTGGATGTTACCAGTAGTCAAATTCAGTGCCATGGGGGCGGTAATAGCGCGATGGCGTGTATTATGGTGTCCGGCGTGATCGCAGGGGGCACGGCGGTGGTATCGGGTTCTATTGTATTGGTGGGTAATACCCTACATTGGCTTGAAAAGCAGGGTAAATGTGAAGATGGTTTTTTACATTCAAAAGTACTTGATCATAATAAACCCTTGTTGAACGATGATGGTGTAATGGTTCAACAGGATCCTTAAAACGTAAACCAAATTTTGGACATTTCTATTAACGAATTCCAACTTCTGGCTTTATATTCAGTTCATAGAAAAGGCGGTTTGGCGATAAATTTAGTGGATTTTGTAGGATCGTTTTTAGCTGTTTTTATCAGCATGCTCTCCCTTACTATTTGACGTCCGCCATCGATGGCTAAAATGCCCAATCCAAAAATAATAGGGCCATAAATAAATAAATCGTCAGCTTTAAGGGTCTCGTCTAAAAAGACATACGCCACCACAAATATAAGAGCCGGCTCTAGGTAGCTAAGTAACCCTAGGGTGATCATGTTAAGGCGATTATTGGCGGCAATAAAGCACAGCATGGGCACCGACCCCATAATGGCTAAACCTAAAAACAATAATAACCAGGGAAATGAATATTCAAATGGGTGATTTAGGCTCTCCCCTTCAAGCCCACCAAACATTAAAATACCTATTAGGGCAGGCGGCAGTAATATTAAATTTTCAATTAAAAAGGCTGACACAGTAGGCAGTACTTGCTTGCGCCGTAATACTAAATACAAAGGGTAACCACTAGCCACGAGCACAACTACCCATGACAGGCCGTTTACTTTCCAAAAAGCCATGACTACCCCTGCTCCAGCACAAAGCATAGCTAGCCATTGTAGAGGGCGTAGCTTTTCTTTTAAAAACACTTTACCTATGAATACCATCACTAGCGGCACTAAAAAATAGCCTAATGATAAATCTAAGGTGTGCTGATTTAATGGGGCCCAAACAAATAATCCCCACTGTAATCCGACTAACAAACTGCCCGCGATTAACCCAGGCCAGGCTTTAAGTTGGCGCATGGGAGTTAAATAAAATGAAAGTTTTTTTATTAATACAAGGCTTGCCAGTATCAATAACGTTGACCACAAAATTCGCTGATTAAGCAATGTGTAACCAGACAGAGGTTTTAACTGTTGAACATAAATGGGCATGAAGGAAAATAGGGTAAAGGCGCTGACGCCAAACCCTAAACCTTTATAATCATGTGTTTGTTGTGTTTTCATTGAATGTAGAATAGCTGAAAAAGTTAATCAATTTGGGTTTGTGAAAATATTTGTATAATCATAACCCCCACCACAATGAAAGCCATGCCAATGATAGCTGGGGCATCTGGTGTTTGCTTAAAAAATACGGCGGCTAACACGGCGGTTAATACTATGCCTACCCCTGACCATATAGCATACGTAATGCCTACCGGCATGGTTTTTAAAATTACCGATAATAAATAAAACGAAATAGCATAACCGAGTATTACAACAATACTGGGACCAATTTTAGTGAAACCTTCGGCCGGCTTTAGGGCAAGGGTGGCAAATACTTCTGCAATAATGGCGATCATTAAATATAGGTAAACCATACTACGTCTCTTTATAAAATGGGATTGTAAATGTTCGTTATGAATCAGTGTTTGTATCGGTGGCAAGGGCAATACCGTGCCATAATGACTTAAGTACTGTCATCATTAGGTCGCCATCTTGCTTAGGGTAGGAGCCCACTCCCACTATCATTAGGTCGCGAGATAAATCATACCAAGCAAACTGACCGTGAATACCTAGCATAGTAAAGCGATTTTTTTCAGGCTCCACGACCCAAAATTTATTTTTATAATGGCCATCTTTAAATACACGATCTTTCCAATCTTTACCATACGCCAATTTAGCATGGGGGTTTGGCTGGATCACTTGCTCAATAAAATGGCTAGGCAATACTTGTTCTCCTAAAAGATTTTTGCCTTTATTTAGCATTAATGAGGCTAATCGAGCAAAGTCTTTCAGGCGTAAACTAAATTGCCCCTCGGTAATAGGGAAACCCTGAGGGTCGGTATTAAAGTAGCCAGAGGATTGTGCACCGATTTTTTTATACAGTTTTTCTTCAAATAGTTCAGCCAGTGGTTGCTCGTAGACATTTTCAAGAGCCATGCCCAATACATTGCTGAGGGTTGAGTTATAAACAAAGCTGGTGCCGGGCTCGTAATTGCGTCTATTTAAGTTTTTAATGGCCCAGGCTCTTGCACCAATGGCGCTTTCGCCTTCTAAAGGGGGGTAGTAGCCTGCGGCTCGGGCATAGCTCCAGTATTCGGCGTTAGGGTTGCTGTAATCTTCGCTGAATACTAAACCTGCCTGCATGTCCCACACATTTTGTACGCTAACGCCTTGCCAAGCGGGTATAAGTTTAAATTCAGGTATGTAGTCACTCATGCAGGCACTGGGATTAAGTAACCCTTCATGGACGGCCATGGCTGCAATCATTGAACACATTGACTTGGTGCAAGAGTGAATCACGTGACGGTCGTGTTCATTCATGCCGTTACGGTAAGATTCATGAATCACTTGGCCTTTGTGCATCACTAATAAGCCGTCGTTAAATAGGCGGCGGTTTAACAGTGTATCGCCGTTAAGCGTACGAGTAGGCATAAGCGGGTCGGGAAAGGTAAGGGCGCTTACATCCAGCGCATGGCCCATGGGTAATGGCATGACGTGCTCTCCCGGCTCAATTGCCACCGTGCGAAACAGATTTACCATAGATAATTGGCTTACTGCCAAGTGATCAGGCTCATCCCAATTTTTCTGGCCAATATCCAGTGGCTCATTAACGACAAAGCTTGGGTCTTGAGTAATAATTTGAACCATGTGATGTCCTGTTATTATTTTTATTAGGCGCTTGGCCATAACTATTGGTGGGAGTATAACGCCAGCAAAACATAAATAGAATAATTACTCATGTTTATGAGTGGGCTAAGGGCTCGTGATGGGGCAGAACAAAGGGGAGCACTGTATTTACGTGTGTGAATAAATACAGTGCATTCTTTGACGTGCTTGCCTTAAGCATCAGCTAACTTGTTTCAGAACCTGTTCATCATCGCAATACACTTTATGCACACGGCGCGTTATACCCGTAAATAAGGTATAAGGAATGGTATCGCAATGGGGGGCCACTTCGGCGGCCGTTAAATTTTCACCCCAGCACTCCACATAGGCTCCCATTTTTATGTTTTCAAGGTGGCTTAAATCCACAGCCAACATGTCCATGGATACACGGCCCAGTATGCGAGTGCGTTGTCCATTCACTAGGATGGGGGTGCCACTTTTAGCATGTCTTGGGTAGCCGTCGGCGTACCCCATAGCAACAGTTCCTACTAATGTTGGTTTTTCGCAAATGAACGTGCGGCTGTAACCCACCGCGTCCCCTGCTTGAAGCATGTGAATGGCAATGACCTCTGAGCTTAAGGTCATGGCGCTTTGAAGTTTGTCACCCTGTGGGTGGCTTTGCTCAAATGGGGTGGCGCCGTACAACATAATGCCGGGACGTTGCCATTGGCGACGTGCTGCATCGTGGCCTAAAGTGGCAGCTGAGTTGGCTAGGCTCACGTGTGCGTTGATGCCAGAGGTGAAAGCATCAAAGCAGTTAATTTGGGTTTGGGTGGTGGCGGCGCTTAGGTCATCTGCGGATGAAAAGTGACTCATTAATACCACCTCTTTAACCTGTGGCAAATCTATAAGCTGCTGGTAAGCATCTTGGTAATCTTCAGGAGCAATGCCTAATCGATGCATGCCGCTGTCCATCTTTAACCATACGTTAATAGAATTTTTAAGAGGCGTGTTTTTAATATCTTCAATCTGGCTAACATTGTGTAGCGATGTCCACAGGTTGTATTGTGCAATAAGCGTTAATTCTTCGGCCTTAAAAAAGCCTTCTAATAATAAAATGGGGTTTTTAATACCCGCTTCACGCAGCTCAATGGCTTCTTCAATGCAAGCCACGCCAAACGCATCGGCTTGGGCTGAAAGTGCATTGGCTACCACCACGGCATCATGGCCATAGGCATCGGCTTTAATAATAGCTACGGCTTTTTGGCCGTTAGATAATGACTTGGCCAAGTTATAGTTATGACGAATAGCATCAAGATTAATGGTGGCGGTAGCAGCGCGTGCCATAAAATTCTCCAGTTAAAATTGTTCTTATTAATTTTTCGTAACTAAATTTTTTACACAGCCATGATGGCTTCAATTTCAATATCAGCCTCTTTTGGTAACGCTTTCACGGCGTAGGCAGCACGAGCAGGGTAAGGCGCTGAAAAATACTGAGCCATAATTTCGTTTACTTGTGCGAAGTACTTAAGATCACTTAGCAAAACGGTAATTTTCACAAAATCGCTTAAATCCCCACCGGCAGCAGCCGCAACCGCTTTTAAATTTTCAAATACTTGCACCGCTTGTGCTTCAAAACTCTCGTTAACCATTTCCATAGACTGTGGATTTAGTGGGATTTGGCCCGAAATATAAACAGTGTCGTCAACTCTCACTGCCTGTGAATAAGTACCAATGGCGGCGGGAGCGTTTGGCGTAGAGATAATCGTTTTAGTTGTCATGTTTATGTCCTGTTCTTGCAATTTAATTAAGTGTGAGAGGGCACCCCGTGCCCGAAAAATCGCTCACGGGGTGAGCTCGTACGGTTTTATTTCAAGGCTGTTAGCCGTAGTAACGAGTCATGGACAAACCTTCAGGGTCGATTTCGGTGGCACGTTTACTTATCACGTCCGCCACAAACTTGGCCGAGCCTAGCGACATGGTCCAACCTAGAGTGCCGTGACCGGTGTTTAAAAATAAATTGTTAAATTTGGTGCCGCCTAAAATGGGCGTGCTGTCTGGCGTCATGGGGCGTAGGCCAGTCCAAAATTCAGCCTTGTTAATATCGGTGGCACCGGGAAACATGTCTTGCACCACAAAGTCCACACTGGCACGACGCTTTTTATTTAATTCCATATTATAAGAGGCGATCTCGGCGGTACCGCCCACGCGAATGCGATCTTCAAAACGCGTTACCGCAATTTTGTAGGTTTCATCCATGATTGTGGACATAGGGGCCTTAGACTCGTCTTCGATGGGCAGCGTTAATGAATAGCCCTTAATGGGGTAAACCGGAATTTTAATGCCCACAGTATTAAGTGTTTGTACTGAGTAAGAACCTAACGCCACTAAAAATGAGTCGGCGGCCAACATTCCCCTAGAGGTCTGAACACTTACTATTTTTCCGTTGTGTTCATTAAGTTGTTGAATGTCAGTTTTCATTAAGAAATTCACGCCGAGCTTTTCGCATTCTTTAGCCAGTGCGCAGGTGAATTTAAAGCAGTCGCCGGTTTCGTCCCCGGGTAAACGTAAACCGCCTACAAATTTATGACGTACCTGTGCAAGGGCCGGTTCAAACTCTACACAGCCATCCATGTCTAAGGGCTGATGGTCTATGCCTAAATCTTGTAAAACGTTAATGTCTTTTTGCAAATCTTTGATTTGTTTTTGCTTGCGAAAAAGCTGCAAGGTGCCTTGCTGACGGCTGTCGTAATCAATGTTGAGTTCTTTGCGTAAATCCACAAAACAATCACGGCTGTATTCGGCAATACGCAACATTCGGCCCTTGTTTCTTTGGTACGAGCGAGTGTTACAGTTGGCCAGCATCTTAGTCATCCAAGATAGGGTGAAGGGATCTAGCTCCTTTACGTTAATCATGAACGGCGCCAAATCTTGCAGCATCCAACCTATGGCCTTAAGGGGCACACCTGGGCCTGCCCAAGGGGTGGAGTAACCGGGTGAAATCATGCCTGCGTTAGCATGGCTGGTTTCTTGTGCCACGCTGTCTTGGCGATCAATAACGGTGACTTCGTGTCCGGCCTTGGCTAAATACCAAGCACTGGCGACTCCTAACACTCCGCCGCCCAATACGATTACATGCATGATGTTCTCTCTTTAAAAAGAAACTAACGAAAATTTGATTAGCCTAGTCTATTGGATTTTAGCGAGTGAAAAAGTTTGATTTTCGATCAATAACAGGTTTAAATTTGGTTTATGTTAAATTTAAACGTGGAAAGCACTGTTTATGAATGAAGTTAAAAAGCGCCCTTTAGATCGTTTAGATATGAATATTTTGCGTGCTCTCCAAGCGGATGGACGCATAAGTTATGTTGAACTGGCCGAGAAGGTGGGTTTGAGTTCTACGCCTTGTATAGAGCGTGTAAAGCGTTTAGAGAAAGACGGATTTATAGAGGGTTATTACGCCCGTCTTAACGCTGACGCACTGGGGTTTAGTATGTTGGTATTTGTAGAAATCGCACTTTCTTACCAATCCCCTGATGCATTTTCTGAATTTAATAAAGCCATTAAAAAATTGCCTTATATTTTAGAATGTCACTTAGTCTCCGGTGATGCCGATTACCTAATTAAGGCGCGCATCGATGGTATGTCTGAGTACCGTGCGTTATTAGGGGATATGTTGTTAACCCTGCCAGGGGTTAAAAACTCTAAGAGTTATATTGTGATGGAAGAAGTGAAAGAGAGTCAGTCTTTGCCTATTAAATTTAATCCTAAAAAATAGGCGGAATTATTTTCTGATTCCGTGATGTCAATGTATTTCAGAGTACCCTTTTATTTAAAGGTACACTGAAAATAAAGCAAGTGTCTAACCGCTGGTGGCGTTTTGATCCAACGGATTAATTTTGGGTGGATGTTTTTTATCGCCTAGTTCAGAAATAAGCATGCCTGCGATAATCATGCCCGCGCCCATAAACCCCATTAAAGCCAAATGCTCACCTAAGAATAACCAGGCTGCCCCATGGGCAAATATGGGTTCGCTGGCAAATACCATGGCCACTTTATGGGAAGGTAAAAACTGCTGGCAGCTGGTCTGTGCCCAGTAGGCAAAGGCCGTGCCTAATAAGGCTGTTACCAATATTGAAAATACAATTATGGGTTCAAATAGATGTTCATGCCAGCTTACCGGCTCACTGCCACTTAAGTAAAATAATGGATCGCCACTTAATAGGGCAGCGGCCAGACAATAAGCCGCTACCGAAAATATTTGCACAATACTTAAACTTAAAACAGGTAAGTCTTTCACAAATTTATCGGTAAAAACAAGATGAAACGCAAAGGCGAAGGCACAGGCCAAAATCAATAAATCGCCATTATTAAAGCTGAATTCGCCACCAGTGGTTAAAAAATACAGGCCTAAAGTCGCCACGACTATGCCAATCCAAACCGCAAGTGTAGGCCGTTTGTTAAAAAACATAAAACCCAGTAATGAAACCAATGGAACCGCCATACCGGTAATAAAACCCGCGTTAGAGACACTGGTATAACGCATGCCTTCAGTTTGGGCGTAAAAGCCTAAAAATAAAAAGAAACCTAATAATGAACCCGAAATCAAAAGTGGTTTGATAGGCAGTGTTTGATGACGTTCCTTTGAAAAGTAAAACAAAGGCAGTAACGCTAAACCGGCTAAAAAGAAGCGAATGGCGTTAAAGGTGTTGGTGGGTAGTTTGGCGATGGTTAAGTCCACCAGTACAAATTCGGCTCCCCATACAAAGCTTACAAAAATGAGTATATAAAGGGCTGCTTTGGGTGTCGTAATAGTCATATCTTACTAGTCATGAAACGTATTTGTATAAAAACTAAAAAAACGCTGCTTGCTATTTTCCATAGCAAGTAGCGTTACATGTGTAGCGGGACCACCTATTTATTATAGGTGCCCTGTTTAACGTTTAAACTAGAATCCTAGCTTGTCACGTAACGAATAATACATAGCCCCCGCTGCCGTCATGGGCACACGTAACATACGGCCACCGGGGAATGGATACTGTGGTAAGGCAGCAAATATATCAAAACGTTCACATTGATCTGTGATTGCATCTGCTAAAACCTGACCTGCAAGGTGTGAGCAAGTAATGCCGTGGCCACTGTAACCTTGTGCGTAGTAAATATTTTTACCAATACGGCCAAATTGAGGCAAGCGCATAAGGGTTAATAAGAAGTTACCTGTCCAAGCGAAATCGACCTTAGTGCCTTTAAGCTGAGGGAAGGTTTTGAGCATATTGGGCACGATTTTAGATTCAATCTTGCTGGGTTCACGGGCACCGTAGGTTACGCCGCCGCCATAGATTAAACGGCCATCACCAGAAAGGCGGTAGTAATCCAATAGGTAATTACAATCTTCCACGCAGTTGTCCATGGGGATTAATTGCTTTTGTTGTTCTTCGCTTAAAGGTGCAGTGGTAATGACCTGAGTACCACAAGGAATAGCTTTGGCTTGCAGTTTTGGAATCAAACCACCTAAGTAAGCGTTGCCCGATACCACTAAAAAGTTAGCGGTGACCGATCCGTTTTTGGTATATACCCTTGTTTTTTCACCTTCTTCTACTTTTATTACTTCAGAATCTTCGAAAATAGTGCCGCCCAACGATTCAAGCGCCGCCGCTTCACCCAATACTAAATTTAGTGGATGAAAGTGACCGCCGGAATTATCCAGTAGGCCGCCCACGTAACGCTCGGTGCCTACGCGCTGGCGAATAGCGTTTTCATCTAATAAATCCAGTTCGCTATGACCGTGTTTTTCCCATAGGGTTTTACGATCCTTCATGCCATCAAGCTGTTTTTCGTTACACGCCGCAAAAATACCGCCTTCTTTTAGATCACACTTAATGTTGTAATCTTTTACCAGCCTGCGCAGAATGCGGCCGCCTTGAAAGGCCATCTTCCCCATTTCATTGCCAACGTCTTGGCCGTAATGCTTTTCTATGAAATCAATGTCACGGCTGTAGCTGTTAACAATTTGCCCGCCGTTACGACCCGATGCACCAAAGCCCACTAAACTGCCTTCCAGAACCACGACTTTAAACCCTTTCTCGGCCAAGTGAATGGCGGTAGACAGCCCAGTAAAACCCGCACCGATGACACAAATGTCTGCGCTAATATCGCCCTCAAGTGATGGGCGAATAGTTTTATCATTGGCCGACGCGGCGTAATAAGATGTGGTGTGTGATGGCTTGCTCATGTTCTACCTCGGTCTATCAACAGCCTTTTGCGGCTGTTGTATAATCGAAATCGGATTAGAACCTTTGGGCGAATAGTAACTTTTTAAAAGTTTACAGTCAGGCCGGCTCTTTCATTGTGGGTAAAATATACGGGTTTAGATGGCAATGCGGATATACCCAGTAAGGTGTATTTTAGTTTGAAGGGCTTCTTAACAAAAAAATCCCCTATAAAGCGGTGTTTTACAGGGGATTCTTCGAGGCTATTATATCTGTCTTTTCAGGTTAATTATTTTTCGGCGGCAATCACTGAAATTTCAACCAATAAAACCTCGCGAGCCATCTTGGCTTCTACACAAGCGCGGGCAGGGGCGTGACCTTCTGGCACCCAGTTATCCCATACGACATTCATGTCAGCAAAGTATTTCATGTCGCTCACATAGATAGTGGCCGACAATATGTGTTCACGGTCGGAGCCGGCTTGCTCTAGTAATTCATCTACTTTTTCAAGCATGCTGCTGGTTTGTTCGGTAATACCCTTTGTGGCGTCTTTGCATACTTGGCCACACAAATAGATAGTGCCGTTGTGTTTTACAACACGGCTCATGCGGGCTTTGGTTTCTAGGCGAGTAATGCTCATGATGTCGACCTTGATTAATTTTTTAATAATATTGGGCGGCAGTGTACACATAAAAATAATAATTTCGATTATTTGTATGTAACAAAAAAAAGTAGAAACAGGCTAAATATTTTATATACCCCTAAGGGGTTAGAGGTATATAAAATATTGTAGCTGCTCAGTGATTCTTCAGGTTTTCCATGAGTTCGATCCCCCTTAAATAGCCCAAGAAAACATCTCTTTGTACGGCCACGCTGCGCCCTGCGACAAAGGCCGAACAAAGAGATATTTGCTTGGACTTGCTGATGTTTTGGTGACCCTTATTAGAACGTCCGCCGCTAACCTTGCGTCATAAAACTTGCGGGGACCTCTAGCCAGTGGGCTTTGTCGCATCGCTACATGGAAGTAGCCTATAAGGGTAATGCATGGAGCAATTACCGCAGGACGCAGCGGGCCCTCTGGTTAGGGGGGCTGTGAGTTTCCAATGATTGGTTGGGTAGTTACGGAATACTAAGGGTTAGAAAAATCTGTACTGGCCGCTAATAGGCAATCATTAAAACAATCGATAATTTGTTGATTGTTATGTTGTTTACGCGAAATGGCACTGAAGGTATTGCTGTAGCCATACAGGGATTTAAATAAAGGGCGTAAGTGCTGTTGAAGCCCCCAATTATTAACCAGATGGCTGGGCAGTATTCCTAAATAATGACCGCTTAATACTAGACTGGTTCGAGCCTCTTGGTGGTGGGCCTTTGCTTGTTTATTCCAATAACGCATGTCGGGGTGCATTTCACGCCCAGGCATTAAACGGGGAGACTCTACAAACTTGTAGTTGAGTAAATCCTCTTTTTTGATGTTGTTATCCAGCACCTCAAACAAGGGGTGGTCCTGAGCACAATACAAATACATTTGTTCATCAAACAAAGGGTGGCAATTAAGCTCTTTAAATTCATGGGGTAGAACAGTGACCCCTATGTCCATTTTTTTATTGATCACCGCCGAGCTCACTTCGTCTGACGACATAGTGGTAATTTGTACTTTTACATCCGGCGCTATTTCGCTGAAGCGACTTATGGCCGCCACAATGCAGGAGTCTCTGCCGCCCAACATGTGCTCGGCATAACCCAAGTGCAGGTGTCCTAATATGCGGTTATGGGATTGATTAATTTGATTACGAAATTGATCAACCGCACCCAATAAATCTAGGGTGGCGTCATAAACCACACTGCCCGATTGGGTTAATGAAAACCCGCCGCGACCTCGCTCACACAGGCGCATGTGCAGGCGCTTTTCTAGATCAGAGATATAATTAGAGATAGTGGAGTTGGCTAAATTTAAAGGGATTTCGGCAGCGCTAAAGCCTCCGGAATCCACTACGGTTTTGAATACACGCAATAGGCGTAAATCAATGTCGGCCAGTTGGCCTGAGATGGCGGCTTTTTTCTGGCCCATGACCCGCTCCTTTATATTGGTATATTCAAACGTAAGCTCTATTAAATAATTATATAAGCAATTGTGAGCCTGATCTATAGTGAGTTCATAACATCAATTACTAAGACTGACCTAAGCGGGATAGCGATTATGGATTTTCAACTTAACGACCCTAGCCTGTTAAAGCATCAAGGCTTCATCAACGGAGAATGGCTAGACGCCGATGACAAAAAAACCTTCGCTGTAACTAACCCTGCCAATGGTGAGCATTTGGGTGACGTGGCCAGCATGGGTGCCTTACAAACGCGTATTGCCATAGAAGCGGCCCAAATGGCACAGGCTGCTTGGAAAGCCGAATCGGCGCAAGCTCGCAGCGCTATTTTGGAGCGCTGGTATGCCCTAGTGATGGAAAACAAAGACGACCTAGCCAAAATCATGACCATAGAACAAGGCAAGCCCTTGTTTGAATCCAGCGGTGAAGTAGCTTACGGCGCGTCCTTTATTAAATGGTTTGCTGAGGAAGGCAAGCGCGTATACGGCGACACTATTCCAGCGGCCCAAAGCGATCGCCGCGGCATGGCTATTAAGCAACCTGTGGGTGTAGTGGGGGCCATAACTCCTTGGAACTTTCCTAGTGCCATGATCACCCGCAAGGTGGCACCGGCCTTAGCCGTGGGGTGTGCCATTGTACTTAAACCTGCCGCCGAGACCCCGTTCTCTGCCTTAGCATTGGTTGAGTTGGCGAGCCGTGCTGGTGTCCCCGCCGGTTTGTTTAACGTAATACCGGGAATGGATGCACCGGCTATTGGCGGCGAGTTAACCAGTAACCCAATTATTAAAAAAGTGACCTTTACGGGCTCCACCCCTGTGGGAAAATTGTTAATGCAACAGTGTGCTGCCACCGTGAAACGCACGTCCATGGAATTGGGTGGCAACGCGCCGGTAATTATTTTTGATGATGCCGACCTAGATATCGCCGTGGCTGGTGCCTTGTTATCTAAGTTCCGTAACTCGGGTCAAACCTGTATTTGTTCAAACCGCATTATCGTGCAGGACGGCATTTATGATGAATTTGTAAAACGCTTCACCGCCGCCGTTAAAGATTTCCGAATGGGAAATGGCCTAGATGCCAACAGCACCCATGGCCCTGTCATTACCGAAAAAGCCGCGGCGGGCATTCATGCCAAAGTAGAAAACGCGGTGGCACAGGGAGCTGATGTAATTATTGGTGGGCGCATCAGTGATTTGGGTAGCCACTTTTATGAGCCCACTATATTAACCAACGTGAACGATACCATGGCGGTTTTCCGCGAAGAGATCTTTGGCCCGGTTGCGCCCATTTTTAAATTCAGCACAGAAGAGCAAGCGATTGCTATGGCCAACGATACCGAGTTTGGTTTAGCGGCCTACTTTTACACCGAAAACATTGGCCGTACTTGGCGCGTATCAGAAGCCTTGGAATACGGCATGGTGGGTGTGAACGAAACCGCGATTACCTCAGAAGTGATTCCCTTTGGTGGCGTGAAAGAATCAGGCCAAGGCCGTGAAGGTTCTAAATTTGGTTTAGATGATTATTTAGAAATTAAATACATCTGCATGGGTGGTTTGAATCGTTAAATTTAGGGTATGAAATTAGCAGACTCTTGGCTGAGCCTGCTGCCATTGAGGTCGCTGTTAATACGTCCATGTACGCTTGATTCGGCGTCCATCGGCAATTGCTCCGTGCATTGCCCTAATAAGCTACATCCGTGTAGGGATGCCTTAAACACCTCAATAGCAGCAGACACAGCCATTAGCCAAATTGTAAAACCAGCACATTTTTTTAGTGACAATCGCAGTAAGCCATATTTGATTGGTGAGTGGTTTGTTTCTCTTGGTGTGTTTGAGGCATGGATGCCGAATCAAGCGCTCAAGGATGAGTCTACGGCGGCATCAAGAGAAACAAGGCACTTGCCAAGCAGGCAGACCATAGCTGTGGCGAGAAAATAAGCGACTATTAAATATTTACGGCGTTTCAAAAAGTGCTGTATGCGTGAGAAAGGAGAGATTTATGAGCACCATTATTTATCCCACTACTAGTTTTAAGAATACCGAGACCCTAAC
>MAAA01014097.1_pt1 | contig 22060 bp, 18 predicted proteins | sample 1115971 | NCBI WGS metagenome assembly MAAA01 (sample SAMN04961123, study PRJNA320927) | seawater metagenome | isolation source: sample BD02T6 sea water enriched with oil for 6 days | place: USA:Gulf of Mexico | collected 2013-07-27 | reverse complement strand
AAATTAAGTAAATTATGGTTATCCCCAGCAGATTTTTTTAAAGATATGCGAATTATTAATCGCTAATAAATACCACCTTTTTAAATTTTGCATTCAATAAAAATAAAGCACATTAACCACTAAAAAACAATGAACCAAAATCGCTAATGGGCTCACCAATAATCATTCGCAGTATCAATAATTACGCACCAAACACTATACCCACACCTACATGCCCCTAAAAATTAACTTAGCAAGAAACATTTGACATAACGCGCCACCTTGTTCAAAAAACAATCAAATGCAAAATAAATAGCAACTATATATCAACGGCTAAGTAGCTTTTGGCTAACTGGAACTTTATAATTAGTTTGCACATAACAGGGGAAAATATAATGAAAAAAAGTTTACTATTGGCTTCATTGGCTGCTCTAAGCTTTAGTGCTTCAGCTCTTGAAACTACTATTTCGTCATCTGAACTAGCATTTTCAGGCAACAACAGTGACACCATAGTGGTGAACATTGCAGGTCCTGAAGATTACAACCGACAGCTTACATTTAACGGCAGCTCTGCCAGTATCTCGGTATACGACATAAACAGTCGTACTGATGGAACCTATAACTTTGAAGTTTTAGCTACTCAAAAAATAGGTGAAGAGTCAGTAACCAACAGTAACGGCAGAAACACCACCGTAAAAAACGTTGTGTCTTCCGAGACAGACAGTGGCCACTTTAGCTTGGTTAATGGCCTAATTGTTACTGCAACTGAAGAAGCTGAATAAGGATATATAATATGAAAAAACTTATAGCGGCATTGTTAATTTCGACCCCTCTAGTATCAGTTGCTGATAATGTAATTCTTGACGACCAGATTGTTGACGGTAGCCAGTGCGTGGGCTTCGACTGCGTAAATGGAGAAAGCTTTGGGTTTGACACTCTTAGATTGAAAGAAAACAACATAAGAATACACGCCGAAGATACCAGTAGCTCAGGCAGCTTCCCTGGTAACGATTGGCGCCTTATGTTTAATGACAGTGCCAATGGTGGCGCAAACTACTTTGCTGTAGAGGACTCTACCGGCGGAAAAAAATCCTTCATCGTTGAAGCGGGTGCCAGAGCTAATGGTTTGGTAGTTGATAGTGAAAACAGGATCGGATTTGGTACGGCCACTCCTGCTGTTGACCTGCATAATGTTAGTGGCAATTCCCCAACACTTCGCCTAGAACAGGATGGCTCTTCTGGTTTTACCCCACAAACATGGGATATTGCAGGTAACGAGGCCAACTTCTTTGTTCGTGATGCGACCAATTCTAGCGCCCTGCCATTTCGTATCATGCCTGGAACAGGTAATGATAGCTTAGTGCTTAAAGGTGGTAATGCTGGGTTTGGTACATCCTCTCCTTCTGACAGTATCCACATCAAAGATCAAGGTGACGCTGGTATTCGTTTAGAAAATACAACCGCCACAGTTGGCTCTACATGGCGTATATACAACCAAGCAGATTCGGGTAAACTAAAATTTACCGATGACCCTACAGGTAGTCGTACACCACTTAAATTAGAACAGAATGCCGTAACCAACTTAATGAAAATTGGGTCAGCGATTACTACAACTGGATCTGAGACCAACTCACAAGTAGAAATCAAGGGCGCTCTTAAGGCTACTTACCTTGTTGCAGATGATGGGAAAGTTTACAAGCTATCAGATATTGCAGCTGCGTTAAGCACTTTAGGTCAGGCACTTCCTACTTACGAGTAGTAACACACTGCTAGCCTAGATATAAAAACCCAGCTTATGCTGGGTTTTTTCTTACTTATCTAAAAAAGGATAACAATGAAAAAAATTATCATTCTGGGGATGAACCGCACGGGTACAAAATTAGCCTCATTTATCATAGCTAAATCATTCAATCTACCCAATATATTTTTAGAGCCATTCACTTGGGATAAAGGAATAAACGCAAGTTTGTCTGACAACTGGCAGCCACAACAGCAGCTGCGCAATAGATGCCCAATAGCACAAGAGGAACACAGGCGCCTTAAAATAATTAGTACGGCCGATGAATCGTCCAATTGGTTAGACTATTTATTTAATGAACAATCTTGGGACCTTATTAAACTTATAGAGGTAGGCCGAAGTGAACTTTATTATAAATACGATGAAAATGCTTTTTATGTCTCATTAATTCGTGAGCCGGTAGACTTCATAAAAAGTATCAAAGGAATGAAGCCAGCAAGAGATGCTGTTGTAGAGCAGTGGAAACGTCTAATAAAAATAGAGAACTATATTGATCCACTACCCGATGCAAATAACTTTTTAAGTGATGACTTAGCGGATTGTGCTCGCACTTATTATGCTCTATATAGTCATTTAAAAACTTTCTCACCCAAAAATGGGATAAAAATAAGCTATAATGATATAACCTCAGGAAAGCTATCTTTAAAGGCTTTAGAAGAGTATTTGAAAATAAAAATCACAACACCCATTACCCTTCCATTACTTGGCAGCTCAACAAAAACAAAGTTGCAACTCTCAGAAATTGAATATATAAACAGAATGCTTATGCCCATATATGAGGTTTTTTTAAAAAAGCACTAATAGCAAATCATCAGACTATTAGTTCAAAAAAACACACTAATAATTGACCCAGTCTAAAGTTTACCACCCTATATTTCATAACCTAGATTTTTAAGTGACGCTAAATCCTTGTCTTCAAAAAGTGTAAGGTCTTTCTGAAGATACCGATTAAATGTCTTAGGTCGTTTGACAGTATTGAGCATTACCGGATCGAAATTAAGGTCAAGTGTTAATGAAACAGATAGCTCTTTCATTTCACTTTCTGGGTCATCACAAAGGGATTCATATCTGAGTAGGTAGAATTTATCATTCAGCAACCTAACCCCCATGTCCACAGCATATTCATTTGCTCTTAACCAATATTTTAATTGGTATATCTCCGGGCTTATATCCTCAGGGAAAACATTAAACACCCCACCCCAGTTTTTAAGTTGATTTTTATTATCACTAAATGCCATATCTAAACCATGACGAATCACATGAATGTAAGATACATCATCGAATATTTCACATAGGTAAGGTAGGTAAAAAAAACTTCCTGGTACCTTTATCGCCAATAAAGATTGATTAGAATCAACAGTTTTATATTGGTCGTTAATCATTTTTTCAATGAATTGTTGAAAAGGTAAACGCAGTGCTTCAATTTTCTGCTCAAATGTTAGTTTTGCATCCTTGATAGTTAATTGGTCTCCTGGCCAATCCATATTATCTAAAGAAACATTAAGGTTACTACCAATAAAAACACCACTACTACTCAAAAGACTAGCTACTACCCGTGTGCCGCTACCTCCTACTCCACCTACAAATACAATTCTCATAATTACTCACCTAATGACTTTGAATAACCTATACGACTCGCAACGCCCTCACATAAAGACCATATTTCATCCACCTCTGGCGATGAATCATGCTGCATATTCAATCTAGTGGCATCAACTGATAATTTTGGCCCCTGCTGCATGGGTAGATTTAAAAAATTACAAATAAAAGTCAAAACATTATCGGTATCATTCGCTAAACTCTCATATTTAATCTGCAATACATTGCTAGCTGGTAGGTTATTTTCAATAAAATCTAATGCGCCCATTAATTGATAAACCCAGCTAACTGCGTTATTAAAATAATCGCCTTTAGTTTTCATTGTGCCCGCGTCTAAATTTAAAGCTTTATAGGCTTCACCTAACACAGACCTACCTATAGGATTATCCAGCCTAGATGTCATATGACTACGCCTAAAACTAATACTTATAGGATGCCTAACTAGGTGAATGACTTTAGCATTTGGAAAGGCTTTTAATAATTCAGGTAAACAAAGCATTGTCTCTGGCAGTTTAAAACCCCACGGGGCATTTGATGCACTACGTCTGTACAGTATGTTTTTTGCATTAGCTCGCAATCGGTCAATGTGCAACTGATTAAAGTTATTATTTTTTAAGCTGATGCTATTAGTAATTAAATCATATATAGGGGCAACCCACTCCACTGAATCTTCAGTTTTGTTTATTTCGTTGCCAACAAATAAGTCAATACCCTGCATTAACTTAGATAAAAGACGGGTTCCACTGCCACCTCGGCCAGTAATAATAACAGGGCTATTTAAAACATCATCAGAAACAACGTCATCAATTAAAAACTGATTACAATAACTTTTATTAATTATAATCTTATTAATATTGTTTCTATTGGCGTTAATAATTTCACGGCTTATTATATTTTTTTGTATTGAATAGGTTAGGAATGATGCAGCTTCTGGTACATAGCTTCCCAAAAACAAAGGTGTTTTATGGGGCACAGAAAAATCTTTATTTCTTATACTTTTATACTCATCGCTAAATATTTTTGGTGTTGCATCTGCACGCTGTAAATTAGTTGCTACTCCGCCATGCACCTGATGAAACGTTCCTTCATTCAACAATACAACCAGCTCAACATTTGGTAGTTCGCAAGCACGACGATAAGTATCAAGATTTACGAAACCTCCACCAGGCGTGATAAAGCGCTCATCATAGCCATCTAACTCTTCCCATAGAAACTTACTCATAAAAATTGCGTTACTTTCTGCAATTGGCTTAAAATAACCATTAGCACTTGAACCAGCCAACGTACTGATCTCAAATAACTTATACCCGTTATTAAACCAATCAATTTCTTTCAATAAATCATCTTCAATATCTTGATTATAACCTTTAGGTACACTTGTCATCTGAACCTCGGGGCCTAAATGAAAGCCTAATGTTGATATAACGGCTCGCTGAGTTAATCTACTTGCTTTTAACACATGTTTATACAACCCTGGTGAAGCCATTCTAGCACCATCAATTAACACACCAACCAGCTCCCCTTTAGCAACAGAAAGCCCTAAATTAATAGCAGATACTGGCGATACTCCGGGATTTGAGTTACTAATTATACGGAGGTTATCATTCGCAGGAAAATCACTTAACAAGGGTAGTTTTTCTGACCCATTATCTATAACTATTACTTCTAAATCTGATTCCAATATATATTTCTGATAAGGGGGTAATAAACTGGCAATCGTTCGGGGTAATTCACGCCCCATGTTATAACTAATAACAATTATTGTCAGCTTAGGTGAGGAGGGGGAATCGCCCTGTTGCACCATAAAGTAATTAGCCAGTTCTTTTTCGGAAAATACATCCCGTAAGTTATTTGAAAACCAATAAGAAAAATCTACTAACTGATTAGAAGGCAGACCAAAAGAGGCTACATCTGCCAAACATGAATTTATCCTTTCCCGTGTGATAAACCTCTTAACATTCACTTTGTAACAGTCTTTAGCGTCACGTGTTTGTAGTTTTAATTTCAAACTAGTCAGTTTATTTTGCATTAGTATTGAAGTATTTACTTGCAGACCAGACTCTACATATTCAATAGCAGCCTTAGTACCTCTAAACTCGTCAATTACATTAATAAGTTTACTTCGCACCCAATCATTATCATCAAGTGCTAAAGCCGCCTTATAATTATTAATCGACTTATTGTATTCATTAATAATTAAATAAAGGTCACCCAACTTAATCGAAAACTGGGGGTTTTTAATATCACTTTTTAACGCCAAAAAATAATAGTATTCTGCAGTTTTAAATTCGTATCTTGCGAGATAAGTATCTGCCAATAACATTCGCATATAAGGTGGTGAGTTACTAATAGCTATGGCCTTCACAAAATGTAATTCGGCAATTTCATACTGACCTAAAACGGAATGTATTCGCCCTGCCCATTCGTACCCCGTAATATTAAAAGGTTCTAATTCAATTAATTTTAACGCTAACGGTAACGCAAATTTTGATATACCCTTATTAACTAAAGGGTTCAATTTTTTAAGTTTTATTGATAACTCATCAAAAGTTAATTGGTCAATATCCATACTTAAATATGTAACCTGAGGGAAACCAGTAGCTTTATCACCCTCAGTTTTATTAGCCTTTTGCGCAGCCAATTTAATATTTTCAATAACTAAAGAGATTGTTTTATCATCACGGGGGTTATCTACAAATTCGGGGGCATCCTGTGCATTGGATGTATCGCACAGTTTAGCAAGCTGTTCATACGTTTCATTTAGTTCAGATTGTAATTGAGTAGGCAACCCATTTAAAATAATGGCATCTACATTTTCGGAAGCATATTCAAATTTAACGGGCGACACAACTAGAGGCTTTATCTGAAATTTAAATTTATTATTAATCTCTGCGATAAGATCACATCCCTGCATTAATGCAGGTTGCGATACAAGTAAGCAATTTTCTTTATTTGCTTTAATAAATTTAAGCATCGCCTTATTATAGGCCAACCACATACGCGCCGCTAACTCCGGCTCCTGCCAAAAAACTATATTGTCAGACAAAACCTTACCGGTGGGTAAACAGTGAGCCAAGTCCCTAGAGTGGCGTTTTAACAATGACTGTACGCATAAACCCCAATGGCGGTACATGAGCACAAACTTACCTTTGCCTTTAAGTGCACTCTGCCAATCATCTAGGTACAACGTAGCCCTAGGGTCTTTCATTAACCAGAGAGGGCCATCTAATGTATTCCGACAATCAATGTATTTAGTTAATCGCTCAACCACAGATACATCATGATTGATTTCACATTCATCATGGAATTTCCAATTACAACCAGATTCAGATAAAAAATCGTCATGCAAGCGCATCGAAGCTAAATCTTCAAAATGACCATCTGGATTTGATATGTTCCCAGCCATATTCTCGATGGCAAATGGAATGCCTGACAAATGAAGCATCTGCGAGGCTAAAGATGTACCACTACGATGAAATCCAGCACAAATGATGGGTGTATTCATAATATATTCACACTATTATTCGTTAAGGTATTATACAAAACAATCATTCTCAGCCACATAACTTCAGTAAGTATGAAGCACTTTATCCAAGATAAAATAACAAGAATTTTGGGGTAAAAATTTTATTAAAAACAATCATTTAATAAGTTACTTTAAACGAACTGGGCGTCAGGTGAAAACTAGATTAAGATAGTTTTATTAATAGTAAAATAAACATTAGCTTAAATTACCAGCTCTGAATATGGTTTATAGCTAAAGCTTCTAACGAATTGTGGTTTATCGGTAAATGTATATTATCAACATTGTCATATTATTAATTTCAAACGGCTACTTTCAGAAATATAGAACAGTTGAACTACTATAACAATGTGCGTAAAATTGTAAACGCATAAAAAGGATACATTACAGGCAAAGGTGGATGCTCTGGCCCTCTTGTACAGCATGTCGTGTAATTTCAGAAATTTGATAATAATATTATTTTTCTAAACATAAGGATTGAAAATGCAAAAAATGATTATCGGGTTTTATATTATCTTTGGAGCTTTGTGTAGTGCCTCTGCTTATTCTTACGAAGGGCCTTATTTATCTGATATCGCACCTATAGTTAGAGTATCCACTACAGGTCAAATCCAGATATTTGGAACCCCTGAAGAAGCTTATTGTCATAAAAACAAAGCCTCATACGAAGCTAAGTATACTAAAAATGAAGAAGTCAATATGATTTTTACTGTTGCCCTGGCAGCTCAAGTTTCAAACAGAAAAATTAATGTTTGGGTAGAACGTTATGGGGATACAAACCCACAACGTTGCACAATTAGTTTTATAGAGATTGCTCCACTGGAGGAGTAAAAAATAGACTAATGATGCCTTAATAAGGAGAGTTTTAAATGAACTTCAAAACCTTCCTTATTAAGATTAAAAAATCACACTACATATTAAAGCTACAACTACTCCTATTTTTTTGCTTCATTCATTAATTTTTTCAATCTACATTACTTTCTAAAGTATTAAATTCTCTATCACTGCCTTAATGAAACAGACTCTAAATGAATTTTTATTACTAGCCACATACATTGATGGCAATGGGGCCTACCTAGTAAAAATGATTTTTCGGCTAAATGAAGCGTTACCCACAGATGAAAGCATAACCGGGTTATTAAAACGGTTCTTACTTCACGAATAATATGTATGTTTTTAGCTTCTAGTTGCTGAAGATGTGTTACGTGTTTTAGGTATGTTCATTTATACTTCCTTGTATCGGTTATCGACTCAGCTCCTTAAAGGTACTGCCCCAAACATCACTTAAATCCCCACATACGATGAAATAAGGGTTTAATAACTCATCCTTTTGGCCATATAAAAGTGGCTGTAAATCCGGTGTTAAAACGTGACCACCGGCAAGCTCTACCACCGCCTGTGCCGCGCCAGTATCCCACTCACTGGTTAATGCTAAGCGAGGATACAAATGCGCTGCACCTTCCGCGACTAAACACAGCTTTAGCGAGCTTCCCATGGATACTGTTTCAACTTTGCCCAACTTTGTAGCAAACGTTTCTAGCGCTTCAGCTCCATGGCGGCGTGAACCTACAACATTCCAAGTTTCACCTACAGTAGGAACGGCAGCCACGTTTAACGCAACTGGCGCCTGATCATCATCTTGCCTAAATGAGCCGATGCCTTGGGCTGCAAAGTATAAGCGATTTAACGGCGGGCAATACACCACCCCCAATACCGCTTTACCGTTTTCAATTAATGCTATGTTTACCGTAAATTCATCATTTTTATTAATGAATTCTTTAGTGCCATCTAATGGGTCAATTAACCAGTATTTTCTCCAGTTTTTACGCTGCGTCCATTCTATGCCATCGGCCTCGCCTGATTCTTCAGACAGGCAAGGTAAATCACTAATAGCCGACAAACCGTCAATAATAATATGATGTGCTGCAAGATCAGCTTCCGTTAGCGGGCTACTGTCGCTTTTTTCATACAGTTTATAGTCGGTTTTATAAATAGCCATAATAGCTTCACCGGCTTTATGCGCAATATCTATGGTTTGATTAAGCAGCTCTTTATTATTAACGTTTCTACTAGATACTGGCATTATCACCTTCCTTATAAGGCTTTAGGTAACCATGCCTATCTAAAAATATGATTACCTTGTTGGCTGCATCATCTACCGATATATTGTAATTAACTATGCGGATTTCAGGGTTTTTTGGCGCTTCGTATGGGGAGTCAATTCCCGTAAAGTCTTTAATCTCACCTGCTCGGGATTTTTTATACAAGCCTTTTGGGTCACGTTTTTCACACACTTCAATTGGGGTATCTATATATATTTCTATAAACTCCCCTTCTTTAAGCATGTCGCGAACTACTTTGCGATCTACTTTAAACGGTGAAATAAATGCGGTTAAAACAATTAGCCCTGCATCTACCATAAGATTAGACACCTCACCAACACGACGAATATTCTCATTACGGTCGGCTTCGCTAAAGGCCAAATCCCCACATAGACCATGGCGCACATTATCACCGTCTAATAAACAAGTATGCTGTAGGCGCTCAGCCAGCTTACTTTCTACTGCACCAGCTATGGTAGATTTACCTGAGCCACTTAAACCGGTAAACCATAAAATACACGGGCGCTGCTTTTTCATATAGGATCGAATGGATTTATCCACCGGATGCACGTGCCAAACAATATTTCCTTTCATGCTATCCATCACGCTCATTCAAAATTAACAAAGGGAAATTAATAGGGTTAAAGACTAATTCCATAATTGCCACCATTTCACTTGAAGCACCTCTAACTATAACACTGGCTAACGAAGATATATTATAATTACCACTACCGAAAAAAGCTCAGTCCGTACAGCAGAGCCCTAACATAGTGGCCAAGATTGCAATGTCTTCCACATTATTACTCATTAGCCCTGAGATTAATTGAATAGCCTCTACGCGGTAGCCAAGACAATAGATAGGTACCTACATAATTCACAAAAAGCCAAAAAGGTACCGGCTATTCCCACGCTATTTTCACTTCCCCTTGATGCAAGGCAATAACCATTCAAACATTGTATTTAAAACTTTTACTCATAACTTAAAGTAAACATGCTTTATTACTACACCACTGAAACGGTTGATAGAAAATTTAGACTAAGAATATTTCACAACATTCAATACTTGCCCTGTTGTCGCAACCTTAATTTTAATATTCCGAACCTCGATATCCTTACTGAAAGAGAACCTAAAACCAATAAAGCCTTTATTGGGTACACCAAAGCGAACCAATTCGGGACGAATGAGGTTAGCGATACCACGTCCGACCTCTTTCATACCTAAACATGCAACTAGCTCAATTTTCTCTTCTGTTTCACACCAGTAGGCCACACCAGTTATAAAACCCTCTTTTTGCTTATCGATAAAACCAAAACACCAAGGTTTATTTTCTTTGAGATTGCTAAGTCGATCATCAAACACTTGCTTAGCCCAACTATAAATCTCCAAATCTTGTTTATTTTCTAGTTTAATTAGTTCTTTTAATTCAGAATCAATACTGGTTAACGTCTTTTTATCATTAACATTATCTACCCTACTCTTTAGATTATGTTGCGTTAAATTATTATACAACGTAATACTTTGATCATATTTTTCAGTTATTCCAATTAACCCTACAAGTTGCAATGGAACACCCTTTAAAAATCGACTTTGCAAATTTTTAAATCCAGCCGTAGCTACAAACTCAGCCACCGATTTATCATAATTATACCAACGGCAATAATGATTATAATGAGATAAAACTTGCTCTATAGGGTCACGTAAAAAAGTGACAAGCTTAACCGCCTTAAAAACGTTCGCAGCAGGCATTAAATGAGTATGCCCCATATATAAAGAGATCCCATCTTTACACAACCTATTATAAAAGCCTGGATAGTCCTGAGCTTCTAACAGTGTTTTGCTTATCCATTGAGTAGTCTCTACCGATTTTTTACCGTAATTACGAGCAACACCGCTTGCACCAAAATACTCTTGTGCGGCTTTTTTAAAGCTTGTTCCTGCCGTTTTTGGAATATGAGAAAAAAATACAGGACTAAAGTCAGATGCGACTTGATTAGCTAATTCATCCAATACAGTTATCGTTACTTTTTTATTTTTCCAACTTGATATATCAAAATTAAAGCCACAAAACCCTGTGGAATGTTGCCCTGCACGCCTAACATCACCTCGATACCGATCTGCAACTATAATAATACTATCCGTCGGTGACGTTAACCTAACAAGTACCTGGCATGCATTATTATGATTTGATTTAGCCCAGCCACGAACGAGCGTATCGGTTACATCATCTAGCTCATAGCGAAAGGGCAATATCTTTTTCACAATACTATTCTGTAATTTCTTCAACTTCATAATGAAAAATCTTCGCGGGCACGCGTTAAATTAGGATTATACGCAGGGTCGTGCCTTATGACTTCAGGCCATCGATTAAGTAATAAGGCTTTCTCGATTTCAAAGCGTTTGCTATTTTGCGGGGTGTTATCACTGCCACGGGTTTTAGACTCGTGATGATATAACTCAGCATACGGGGTATAAATATTTCGATAACCCAGAGACTGCACCCTTAGGCAAAAATCCACATCGTTATATGCCACTTTAAAGGCCTCATCTAAACCGCCCACTGCATCATATATTTCTCGCCTAACCACTAAGCAAGCAGCAGTAACAGCGCTTATATTCTGTCTTACTTGGGCACGACAAAAATAACCAGCAGCATACCGACCCGCCCCTCGATGTGAATGCGCAGCATAGCCACCTAAACCTAAAATTACCCCCGCATGTTGGATGGTATTATCTGGGTATAGTAATTTAGCGCCCACACAACCAACATTGGGGCGCATGGCTATTGAAACCATCTCGGTGAGCCAATCAGCATGGATAATTTCAATATCATTATTTAACAAACAAACTAACTCTCCATTTGAATTGCTTACCGCTAGGTTATTAATATACGAGTAATTAAATGGACCATCATCTCGTATAATGCTGATATGGGAGTGTTTTTCTAACTCTTTAAAGTAAGAGAAGGTTTCAGACTTTACCGAGCCATTATCTAAAATAACGATCTCAATATTTGGATAGTTCGTTTTAGTTAACAATCCTTCAATACAAGGCAGCAAAATATCGAGGCCATCACGTGTAGGCACGATAACGGATACTTTAGGCTGTTTGTTATTTAGAGACCAATTTACTTTATAGAAGTTTTCACGGTCACTGTGTTCAACTTTTGCATACTTATCTACAACAGCCATGTGCTCTGTTAATGCCTTTAAGCCTGCTTGAGTAGCATATGATTTAGCCCCCGCCGACTTAGCCGTAGACCCCTCTACCATTCGCCAGTGATATAACACTTTAGGTATATGAACAATGTGCTCTGCATTAACTATGCGAGAGGCACGTAAAATAAGGTCATAATCTTGCGCTCCATCCAGTCCTTTTCGCATGCCACCCAGCTGCTTTATGACACCTGATTTGTAACAACATAAATGAGTAATATAATTATGGGCTAATAGTAGCTCCGGATTCCAATCGGGTTTGAAATGAGGCGTTAAACGCGTACCATCTTCAGACATTAAATCTTCATCAGAATAAAAAACCTTAGCCTGAGGGTGCTCAGCAATGCTTAATACTATTTCACTTAATGCTTGCGGGGCTAAAATATCATCGTGATCCAAAAAGCAAACAAAATCCCCCACAGCCTTCTCTAAACCAGTATTAGTAGCCACACAAATATGTCCGTTTTGCTCACGATAAATAACGGTAATCCGCTCATCATTTTTGTCTTGCCACTTTTCTAAGCAAGACCGGCTAGCATCATTAGTTGAGGCATCGTCAACTATTATTAACTGCCAATTAATATAGGTTTGATCCAATACAGACTGAAAACAGGCATCTAACCATTGTTTCTTAGCATTATAGGTGGGCACGACAATACTAATTTTAACATTACAGCCTTTATTTTTTTCTAAATTACCAGACCAGAATAAAGGCTCTGAGTTATTAATCCAAGATTGATAATTTATATTCGCTCTATTTTCATTAAATAATTGTTCATAAAGCAGATACTTTTCATTTTCTGATAATAAATTAAATTCAGTTTTACGGCCCAATTTAACACAAAGTTTCTGCTCGATTTTTTTAATGGCCAAGGATTGGCTAAGTTTCGTAAAAGAAAACTCAATTTTATCAGTATGATTAACGCCCGAATTCGTTGCTAAACTAAATCCTTTTATTGAACTGTCAAAGTAACAAATTCGTTTAAAACGACCACGCTCCTTTATAGGTAAAGAAAATTCACGATTACCATTTACATCAGTATCATTTAAACCAACATCAATTAGCTTAAACAGGAAAGACGGCACAGTCTCATGAACGGATACCTCCAACATATAATAGCCCTGCATGCCAGGCGCTAATTTTTTTTCATTAATAAACAAACCATTTGTAAGTTCAAATTTATTATTAAAAAAGCACCAGCGCCAAAATACAACACAAGAATTTAATAATTTACTCATTAACATGCTAACCAACACCCGACATTAATTAAACCCGTTGGGATGTCTAGACTGCCAAGCCCAGGAGTCACGTACCATATCGTCGACACCTAATTCTGTAGACCAGTCCAATAATGTTTTAGCTTTTGATGCATCTGCCCAATAAGCGGCTAAATCACCTGCACGGCGAGGAGAAAATTCATGTTTTATTTCTACTCCGTTTACAGATTCAAACGCTTTGATAATATCTAAAACCGAATAGCCTTTCCCTGCTCCAAGGTTAATAGGCTGATAGCCATTAGTCGTCGATAAATAATCAAGAGCCTTAACATGGCCTATGGCTAAATCCATAACATGAATATAATCACGTACACCCGTACCATCCGGCGTATCGTAATTATTACCAAACACCTGCAGCGTATCTAACTGGCCCACAGCTACTTTTGTAATAAAGGGCATCAGGTTATTGGGGATACCTTTTGGGTCTTCTCCCATCTCGCCACTAGGGTGTGCACCGATAGGGTTGAAATACCGTAATGGTATTGCTGACCACTCAGAGTCTGAATCACATAAATCGGACAATACATCCTCAAACATGGATTTTGTATTGCCATAAGGGTTAATAGGGGCCTTAGGGTGTAACTCAGTATAAGGGTTGAATTGTGGTTCGCCATACACAGTAGCCGATGATGAGAATACAATTTTTTTCACATTATGTTTTTTCATTACCTGCAACAAATTAATACTGCCTGAAATATTATTTTGATAATACATCAAAGGGTCACTAGCTGACTCACCCACTGCTTTATAGCCAGCAAAGTGTACGACGGCATCAAACTTATATTTAGTAAAAACAGTATTCAAATCCTGCTCACTGCGTACATCTACTTGTTCAAAAATAACCGAGGTATCTGATAATAGTTCAATGGCATCAAGTACCTTTTTTGAGCTATTTTCAAAGTTATCCAATAAAACAAGATCTAAGCCTTGCTCTATTGCATGTACACAAAAGTGACTACCTATAAAACCGGTAGCACCTGTCACTAAAATTTTCATACTATTTCTATTCCGTAAAATCGATAGCTTAATTATTCACTTTTGATTTAATAGTTGAATTTTGATTCTTAATAAATAAGGCCATAGCATCTTTTACTTCTGGGTGGCGCAAACCATATTCCATATTGGCCAACATGTAGCCAACTTTACTTCCACAATCATGGCTTTTACCTATCATAGAATACGCGTCTACAGTTTCTGTTTGCATTAAAGTAGCAATGGCATCGGTTAACTGAACCTCACCACCCGCACCTGCTGGCGTATTATCTAATATATCCCAAATACCACGAGACAATACATAACGACCCACCACAGCTTGGTTGGATGGCGCATCTTCACGCTTGGGCTTTTCTACCATGGCTACCATAGGGGCTGCTTGGCCTTGTTTTAGTGCTACTCCTGCACAGTCAACAATACCGTATTTATCTACATGGCTATCTGGTACAGCCTCTACCATTACCTGGCTTTTACTGGTGGCTCTAAAATTATTCATCATGTCGCTTAAGTTATCTTTTGATAAATCACAAGCTGCATCATCAATCAATACATCCGGTAACATAACCACAAAAGGATTATTACCAATACAAGGGCGAGCACATGCTATGGCATGACCCAAGCCTTTAGCCTCGCCTTGGCGAATATGCATGATAGTCACGTCACTGGGGCAAATGGCACGTACTTCATCTAGAAGTTGACGTTTAACACGCGACTCTAAAGTAGCCTCTAGTTCAAAGCTAGTATCAAAATGGTTTTCAATACTGTTTTTACTTGAATGGGTTACCAACACAATTTGCTTGATACCTGCTGAAATTGCCTCATTCACTACATATTGAATAAGCGGTTTATCCACAATAGGCAACATTTCTTTTGGTATGGCTTTGGTAGCAGGTAGCATACGCGTTCCTAACCCTGCGACCGGTATAATTGCCTTCATATAAACTTTCCTTCTTCCATGGCTTCAAGAGTTAACTTGATTGGCATAGATATAACCCTTTGAAGCCCATTTCTAGTATCAGAACTACTCACTAACGGCTTCCTTTTCAAGGTTAGTGACTCGATTACCTAGCCATTCAGAACGTTGGTGTAGCGATTCTACCCAATACTGATTAAAACGAATGGTCTGTTCCATTTTTCTAATCTTCGAAGCATCCTGTTTAAACTCAACCGCTGGTGCTTCCAACTTAATATTATTGCCTAAACCTCTTGCACATAAGAAGTCGTGGTATTTAGCATAGTTCTGCACATACTTTTCTTCAAAGTTTGAAGCTTCATATACATTAGCAAGCATATCAAGAGAGCCGTCTGTCAAAAACTTTGCCTTAGAAACACCAGGAAGCCCTAGGTATTCGCAAAGTTCCTGAGTTCGAGAATCAACATGAACCCAAACAGTCGGCACACCATTCTTAAATGCCACCATATTTCCATGCATTCTAGTTCCAAAAGCAAAATCACATTCAGCGGCTTCTACTCCCCATTCAGCAATGGTTGAGCAATAATAAATTGGCATTGCTCTTGCGGAACCATATTCAGCACCGTCCAATTGGGCCTTAAATACACCACCTTGAATGGTTTTATTTTTGAAGTGCTCCATCCATACATATTCATCCTGAGCAAAATACTTGTACTCAACATCAGATAGTGTTTGTAATGATTTTTTAAGTACGTCCGGTTGATAATTAGACCCTGTTAACGATACATTTTTAATGTCTCCCAGTTCGGGCTTCTTATACATATTTTTGCAAGAAGAGTACGAGGTTGGGCAGCCTATGGGCTCAACATTTTTTATTCCCCAAGAATTCAATATCTCTGCGGTGTAATAACCTCTAGTACCAATAATATCCGTTTTTTCAGATAGTATTTTGATAAACCTTTCAGTGCCCGCTGATACCTTAAAGTAGCTAGAGAATGCAGGTGCCTGCGCTCCGATTCCGATACACACTACAGGAATATTGATTTTTTCTAGGAAATCGGCCCATCGCCCTAAATCAAATGACGGGTTTATAAAGTTGGCTGCCGCTATCAACAACATATCGTATTTTTTATTTACGACATCTGCATTAGCCGCAAAACCAATATATTCTGTATTAGAGAACTGCTTATTAACATAGGTACCTATGGCTAGGTTGCCAATATTTTGCCCTGCTCCATCAACAACCTGTTTTAGGTTAGTGCCGCTTTCATTGAGTTCATGAGAAGAGAAAGGCATCGCTCCCCACTGTGCAATTTTTAACATTTTTTCGCCTTTTAAATATTTAAACATTGATCCAATCATGTAGTTCACGCAGCTGCTTTTTAAGTTTAATTTGTTCGACATCGGTATTGGTTTGTGAGTTCAACATTGAACCTGGGTGCACTCGATATCTAGCTAAAATTTGTGGAACCCAAAGCCCTTGCATATCTTCTTCGTAAAGCTTTAGCCATATTTCATAGTCTTCCCAACCAATCCCTTTCATCACCGTATAACCTCCGACTCTCTCCCACTGAGATCTTCGGAATAAAACCATCGCATCGATATAATTTCCGTTGGCTAGTAAACCCCCATCCCACCTGAGCGTCCCCATTAAACCACTATCAGCTTCAAATCGTTCTAGAATTGAATACGAGAAAGCATAATTAGGCGATTCATCTAGCGCTTCTTTCAAAATTTCCAAGCAACGAGGGTATAAATGGTTATCAGCATCAAGTGTAAATACATACTTGCCTTTGGTCGATAATATGGCGCTATTTCTTGCTATAGAGAGCCCACCGTTTTCAACATGCTGTACAAGCTTTATAGAGTGAAAATGACCAGCGTTTTTTTTCATCCAGCTGTTCACCACTTCAAGACCATCATCCTTTGAGCAGTCATCAATGACAACTAGCTCAAGCCCAGAGAGAGTTTGGTCCAATAGAGTATCTAGGGTCTCTGCGATCGTATGCGCATAATTGTAAAGAGTTATAATTATTGAAACTTCTGAAAATTCTATTTCATCATTCACATTTTCAAAAATCTTTTTAGTATCTTTTGAAATAATGTTCATTTTATTGACTCCTTAACAACATCATTTTCCAAATTATGCATCCAATACCCCATAAACTGAGAAACCTTTTCAGAACAGGATACCCTCTCTATTGCGCTATTTGCTTGCGACTGAAGTTCAAGCATCTTACTATTACCTTCAGCGGTAGTTAGTAGCCAGTCTATTGTGGCGGGTATCTGGTCAAGTTCACATTCAATATAATGTATACCTGACACAAATCCAGGAACTGGTTTTACTGGCTCAGTAAGCACCACTGCGCCTGAAACCATCCCCCTTAAAACTAAACGGTGCCATTCAAAATAATTAAACTCATCCCTATGAACATTTAAAAATATCTTACTTCTTTGAGCCAATGCCAAGCTGTCGTTCGTATTCAATGTTGCGACAGATTTATCTGAATGGGGCATATTCCATTCAGGTATAAAAAGTGCACTATCTATAGAGCTAAAATATGCGCCATGCCTTGAAAAGAAGTCTCCCCTCCTTGGACAACAATTACCAACGAACGAAACATCTATTGGTCTTTCTAATAAATCTCTCTTAGAATAATTAAACTCTTTAATTTTAGTCGATAGATACATACCGTTGGATTCAGCACTAAAACTTTTAACCGCTGAGTAATCCAAGCTATTGTAGTCACCCAATGGTATATAGTAGGAAGTTAACCCCAATGAGCGTAGGTATTTTGCTCCATCCAAGTTCATCTCAAGTAAACGTACATCATCAAACAAATACGGCAATTGTTTAAGGAAAAATGTTGTCTGTGGCTGTTCCGTTAAATAATAAGCTACCTTAGGCATTCTATTTTTGAAAAACTCATAAAGTCCATTGTCTTCGCTTAAGGCATATACTTCATGAGGTGCGACCAATATGTAATATTCGTGGTCACTATTCAAAATTTCACTCTGATCTAAACAAACGGCTTTATGTCCAGCTTCAATCAGCGCCCCCGTCAAGTGCTCTGCAATTTCCCTAAAGAAAAAATTTCCACCTGAATGAAAACACACTGCGATATCAGCCTGCTGCTTTATTGACTCAAAAAACTCATACTCATTTGCCTCAGAGTACTGTTTATAAACTGATTCCTTCAATTTATTCGATATAAAGTATTCTAAGTCATCAACACCACATGGTAATCGGCCCTCAAAATATCCCCACTCAAAATAGTGGCGAAATGGGTCTGCTCCGGCATTTTTTACATCCTCATTACTCTTTAAATATGAGTCTGGATTAAACATTTCTAACAATAACTTAAGGAAGTTATCATTCGAATGTCCTTTTTCATTATATTTCGACATGAACAAATCAGATATCTGCTCATAATTATCACTACCCTTCCATTTTTGTGAATCTACAGTTACGACAACATTACTGGAAGGCTCAATATTAGGATTTTTTATTGGCTGCGGCTCAGCTGTAGGTTTCACTGATTGATAAATTTCCAATAAATTATCAAGTCGTAATTCACATTTATTTTCAATTAGCGAAAACTGCAATTCATTCACATCCACATTCAAAGCTGGATTTCTACTTTCTTTCCAACCATATTTCGCGAAATGTTCGTGCGCTGTAAAGGAGGACCCTGCCACATCTGGGTTGTTAGCCAGGTAATAAACTTCATCCACAATACCTGACTCAATTACTTTCTGAACATCTAAATCTACAACCTCATTAATCGCCGCTGTATGATCTCCAGAGTTTGTATCGCTCTTATTCGTTTTTATACTAAATATTTTTTTTAATAGTTTCATATTTTCATACTCCCTTAAAGAAGACTTTTCCACCACATGTCATTATTCATATACCAGTCAACGGTCTTCCTGATTCCAGTTTCAAAACTTTCCACTGGTTTATATCCCAACTCTTCATTTGATTTTTCTGGATTAATCGCATAGCGTTGATCATGACCAGCACGGTCGGTCACGTAAGTAATTAAGTCTTGAGACCTGCCTTCTAGCGCTTTAGTAGCAGCAGGATATTTTTCTGACAAGGCTGAATCGTTAGCAAAGGCTTCATTCATGAGATTGCAAATTAAATTTACAATATCAATATTAGCCCATTCGTTAATTCCGCCAATGTTGTAGCACTCTCCTAATCGACCCTTATTTAATACCAAATCAATACCACGGGCATGATCAGTTACATATAACCAATCACGTATCTGCTGGCCGTTACCGTAAATGGGTAAAGGTTTATCAAATAGAATATTTGTTAGTACTAATGGAATTAATTTTTCTGGGAAGTGGTATGGGCCATAGTTATTTGAGCAGTTGGAGGTTGTCACCTCTAAACCATAAGTATGGTGATATGCACGTACTAAGTGATCACTAGCAGCTTTACTAGCACTGTACGGGCTATTTGGTGCGTACTGGGTATCTTCGGTAAAAGCTGGATCTTGTGGACCTAGGTCGCCATATACTTCATCTGTACTTACATGATGAAAGCGGTGCGGTAATGGTTGCTCACCTTTTGTTTTTGGCGCGTCTATCCATAACTTCTTGGCCGCTTTAAGTAAGCTGTGAGTGCCGATTATATTGGTTTCAATAAATGCATCGGGCCCATCTATAGAACGGTCTACGTGTGACTCTGCGGCAAAATGCACAATAGTGTCTATATGATGCTCTTTAATTATGGTTTCTACTAGTGGTGTGTCACAGATATTGCCTTGGCAAAATGTAAAGTTGGCATTGTCTTTTACAGGGTTAAGACTTTCTATGTTACCTGCATAGGTTACAGCATCTAGTACCACTATCTTGTCTTGCGGGTAGCTGGCCATCCAATAATGTACAAAGTTGGACCCTATGAATCCGGCACCGCCGGTTACTAATAGTTTTTTCATTTAATTTCGCGCACGGGGTGCGCTCCTACAGTTTTAATTTTTAAATGGGGGATAAGTCTCGCTATCCGCCTTATAATTTGTTTGTCACTTGTTCGCCTGAAAGCAGCCTCCTACTGTATAGATAGCGCTTTACTGGCTAGCGACCTTTACGCCTTTAATTCATCCAGCATTTCATTCAATGCGATGCGCCAATGCTTACCTTCAATGCCCAAAGCCTTATAGGTGTTATCGGTATCCATTACGCTGTAAGGTGGGCGCTTAGCAGGTGTTGGATAGGCAGCGGCTTTTATTGGCTTAATGTTTATGGCACTTTGTAATAAGCCTTTTTCTATGGCCAGATCTTGTATGCCGACGGCAAAGTCATACCAACTTGCTACACCTAAATCACTGTAATGATGAATGCCCAATTGATTATTTTGCGCAAAACCCCAGCATGCACTCGCCAAACCTTTTGCCCATGTTGGACTGCCCAGCTGGTCACTCACAATACCTAAGTCTGGTTTTTCAGCCATTAAGCGCAGCATGGTTTTTACAAAGTTGTTACCGCTTGCACTGTATACCCAAGAGGTACGAATGATTACGCTGTTATCTGGGTAAAATTGCTTAATAGCGTGTTCGCCCGCCAGTTTACTTGCACCATACACACCCATTGGGTTCGTTGTATCACTTACCTGGTATGGTGTATTTTTATTCGCATCAAATACGAAATCAGTAGACACCTGTATTAAGCGTGCGCCAATTTCTTTGCAGGCCAATGCTAAATATTCAGGGCCCTTTGCATTTACAGCATAGGCGGCATCACTATCGCTTTCGGCTTTATCCACTGCGGTATAAGCTGCTGCGTTAATAACTATATTCGGTTGTATTTTTTGTACAAGCTGCTGCACGGCTTGCTGATCAGTGATGTCTAATTCGCTTGAGCCGAAAACAAATAGCTCCATACCCGCAGGTGCTGTGTTTTGTAGCTCGCAGCCCAATTGGCCATTTTTACCGGTTATTAATACTTTCATCTTTTTCGCTCACGGGGTGAGCTCCTACAAATATTTATTTAAAGGTATTAAGCCAGAGCTGTACGCTGCTTTTTGTACCTTAATATTTTTTGCCCACACAGTGAGCCGCTACAACAATTTATTTAAAGGTATCTGCTTGTTTAAAGGTGTTACCGTTTTTGTCTTTATCGGATAACAGCGGTAACTGGCCATTTACCAAAGGCCAATCAATAGCCACATCGCTGTCATTCCATAATAATGAGCGATCATATTCTGGGGCGTAATAATCGGTACACTTATATACAAATTCAGCTGTTTCACTCATAACATAAAAGCCATGGGCAAATCCCTCTGGCACCCATAGTTGCTTTTTATTCTCACACGATAATACTTCACCCACCCACTGACCAAACGTGGGACTTGATTTACGCATATCTACCGCCACATCAAACACTTCACCCTGCACTACCCGTACAAGTTTTCCTTGGGTTTGGTGCATTTGATAATGCAAACCACGTAATATGCCCTGACTAGACTTGGAATGATTATCTTGCACAAAGGGCCTGCCCTCAGTTAGCTCATCAAATATTGATGCACGAAAGGTCTCCATAAAAAAACCGCGTTCATCACCAAACACTTGCGGCTCTATAACCTTTACCGCTGGAATGCTGGTATTAACTACTTTCATATCGAGTATCCAAGTTTAAACTGTTTCAGTTTCAGT
>MAAA01014096.1_pt1 | contig 22080 bp, 19 predicted proteins | sample 1115971 | NCBI WGS metagenome assembly MAAA01 (sample SAMN04961123, study PRJNA320927) | seawater metagenome | isolation source: sample BD02T6 sea water enriched with oil for 6 days | place: USA:Gulf of Mexico | collected 2013-07-27 | reverse complement strand
CAATATCTAAGACTCACTTCGAATGCACCTCCCCTAGTGTTACCCACTAAAACTAGACATAAAAGTTAGTCACAATCATTAATCATGTACCTTGCCTCTATACCCACATCTATTCCCATATCTGATAGCAAGCCATTTAGCGCTAGTTAGGTGGCCTAATTTTAGTTGACCACTACAGTTTTTATAATCAATTCCTTTGGTTCAATTTACGAGAATTCTTTACTTTTGACTTCTATTAATTTTCGGGGGTATTACACATGTATCAGTTCGATTTAGTTTAGCTTATGGACATGTGACTGACTAAAAGGAAAAGGAATTTACCAAGCTTAATGATTACTTATCCTATCTTCATTTCCAGAGTAAAAACTTATGTAAGCCAGCAGCACATAAATACATTTACAAGACAGAAGCGATCAACCAATAAAACATGGCGTCCCGCCATTTTCAATAAATGCCTGCCCCGCTTTACTAGGCATTAGGGCTGGTTGCTGTTGTGGTACTATTTAAGTTATCAGAACTCTCTTGCTGTAAAGTATTAACCACTTTTGAATAACAATAGGCTCCCATGGGCAGGAATATTACGCCCGTAACCATGGCAATTTTTAGCGAACTATTACCGTACTCAGTAGCCAAATGATCACTAATAACACCAATCAAAAGGGGCGCTAAACCCAGGCCAATGATGTTTACTGTTAGAGTAGAAAGTGCCACTGCCATCGCTCTGTTCTGTGGCTGAACAACTTTATGATAAGTGGCATACGTTGGAGGGGTATGGGCATTTAGTAGCATCATCACCGCCGCAAGAGAGCCCATAAGAACCCACATATTATCTGTCCAGATAGCAAGCATGTATACAGGCATTGCCATCACACAACAGAGCATGGGCAGGCGACCCAGCCATGCCAGATTTTTTGCCGCTAGCTTGTCGCTGAGTATGCCGGAAATAATAGAGCCTGACAGTCCGCCTAGAATAGCAACCGTGCCTAACATCATCCCGATCTGGGTGAGGCTCATATCAAAACTTCGAGCCATTAATGCGGGCACCCAAATCATCACCACGTACATCAATGCGACACAGAAAATATGCCCAACCAATGCGTACCGGTACGCATTGGTTGCAATCAGGGATTTAAGTTCACTTGCAAGCGGTTTTTGCTTGCACTTTATGCTGGTTCTTGGCACTTCTTTAATGAGAAAGCGAATGGCAATTGCGAAAAGAAGGCCCGGTACGCTGGCCGCAATTAGGGTAAATCGCCAGCCATAGGTGTCGGCCAGTAAGCCGCCTAACATAAAGGCCGCTAGCCCACCAATAGGGGCACCTGCGGAAAATAGCGCAAGCGCTCTGGCCCGTCTCGCCTCATCATAGGTGTCCGCAATAAGGGATTGGCCGGCCGGCTGACATCCCGCTTCACCCACACCAACACCAATACGTGCAAGTAACAACATGGCGAAGTTACTCGCCATTCCAGATAAAGCCGTCATTAAACTCCATACCCCAATACTCCATGACAGGATTTTGACTCGGTTAGTGTGACTGGCAAGGCGGGCAATGGGGATGCCCATCACCCCATAAAAAAGTGCAAAAACAAAACCCGACATTAAAGCAAGCTGGGTATCAGATAGCGCCATGTCATGTTTAATGGGTTCCAGTAACATGGCAACAATTTGTCTATCCATTACACAAAGCGCGTATAACAAGCCAAGAATTACGGCGGTTTTAAAACTGGCAGGCTGGCGGTTGGACATATGCGACTGACCTTAAATTTATCGATAGAATTCACATTATCAGCATGATACTTTGTAAGCAACCAATAAGTATAATGAATTAATAGCCTTAACATTGACACGAAATTATCACGGCTAACGGTATGAGACTAAAAGGTAAAGTCACTTTATGTAACGGATTTGTATTGGCACTACACCAACACAGATGTTAACCAAGGACGTCCGCGTGTAAACTTAACTAATTAGGGCGGCTTTGTTATCAACAAATAACTTGGGAAAGGAATAGATCATACTATAGCTCTACGTTCAGCACTTCATTGCCGGTACTAACTACTCGCAATGAAGTACGGGTTGGAAGTGACCTTAAATTAGAAGCCCTGATTTCATTGGACTGTTTTGTCATTGAATAGTAGGTATTACCTTTATTTTATTGGTCATTAGAAATTATTCGATCTAATTCCCCACTTTTTTCATCAATTTCAATTCTTCGCTAAATTTATTCACAAAACTTTTCCATTTTTCTCAAAGATAAAACGGTAACCATACCCACCAACATGATTTTTAGAAATTTCATACACATTACGCCAATCAGGATTGTTTTTTATAATCCACCTACTACCAGTTCATTAATAACACTTGCATCCGTGCGCCGATGTAATGTCATTTTAAACATCGTGCGCTCTGTGGGGGAATCAACTCTCGTGATGCTTTTATTTTTGAAGTAAGGGTCCAGTATCGGGTAATGATAACCTAGATGCATTCCTAATTGCTTACCAAACAGCTCTTCGACACTACCGAGTTTAAGGGGAATTCCTTTTAAAAAAATAGAACATCCCCGACTTCAATAATGACATCGGTAAATCCATAATCATCGGGTGTCACCACTCATTCTTGAGCCACGGTTCCAGCAGCCAATTGACCAGACTTAATTTGTATAGTTACCCGTTTTTTTGGAATCTCTTTTGGCCTTACGCTATAACCGTATTTTTCAGAAATCACCTGCAGAACCTCAAACATAATACCCGTTACTGGAAAACCTTCCTTCTTGATTAAGTAAGGAGGAAAGCCTGCTTGAGTGACATTAAAGAGAATATATTGAGAAGCAACTGTAGATGTGCTGATTATAAAAAGAGTGATAATGACTTTAAAAAAACCTCCTAACGGCCTCTAAACAATCTATATAATGATGATAATTTAAGGCTCTTAATAGTTTGGTTTAGGAATTAACCGGTATATTAAATAAAATGAGGATAAATCAAACTGTGGTCAGTTTTACTTGACCACTATAACCCTCTACTCCGTTACATTATAGTTATAGCCTATTCTTTATTGTGTAGCTAAAAAATTATGGGGCTGTTTCTCTCAGCCCCTCGCCTCTGCCTTGGGTAATTTTCACCTTCCGTGTTTTTAAATTTTACGTGTCATTAAATTTCTGACCTAATTTTGTTTAAAATAGTCTCTACACCAATAAGCATACTACTTTAGTACCTTATTCCTTTCGTCAATAATACTTCTTCTGGGTATGCTTTTTTAAGAAATCAAGCAGCCAGCTGCCCAATTATTAAAACTCTTGCAATTTAACTTAAATAGGCAAGTAGGGGCTCTCCCTGGTAACCGCCGGGAAATAAGAGTTCACCGTTTTGATGATGACTGGAGCCCAAATTTGGCGAAGAGGATTACTGGACAAACCACTAAACTACGGCCAGATTTACTTGACCACCATAGTGTGAATACATGGGTAATAGATCCCCATTCGTACGCTACTATTGATGGCGATATGTACGGCGCTTTATCAATATTTGAACCCATGCTCTGCCAATATAGTCTTAATTCTCCCCTCTTGTTTCAGCAGAGCCAAGCCACGATTAAAATCCTGCAATTTTTTCTGAGCCTGCTGGGTCCTCTTAGAAACCCCTACATAAATTTTCTCAATTGATAAGGCAGGCCTGATCCAACTGAAGCTATCAAGCGACTCCGGCATCTGCGTTTTCAGCAAATACTGCGCGACTAATTTATCTATGATCACTAGGTCAATCCATCCCGATTTAAGTTTCCGTAAATTCTGAATATCTTCTGTCACCGTTTCATTTTGTAGTTGTTCGCGGACCAACTCAAACCCCGGTGGGTTGGCATAACTTCGCCCGCTACCTATGATATAGGGCTTCAGGGCAAGATAATCCTGCCCGTCAAACTCAATTTCGGTGTAATTGCGCTTATAAAACACCAATGCATTACTGGCGGGCATGGGATCGGAGTACAGCAACCATCCTTTTCGCGCTTCTCGCATCCATATCAATACCATTCCATCCAAATCGCCGTCCTTCACCATTCTTACCACTCTAGCCCAGGGGTAAAAGTGAATATGGACCTGGTACCCCACGCGCTCATAAGCCTCCCTCAGAACCTGGGGAATCAAGCCACCACGCACCAGATGCTCACCCGAATAGGGCGGGTATTCGGTGGCACCAAAATTTACCACATCCTGCCCCCCCCAACCTTTTGCCAAGCTCAGGAATAGTGCCCCCATCAGAACAAGCCAGTATTTCATACAATACTCCTCTGGGTAGCGCTTACTGGGTGCAGCGGTTTAAGTTTAGGTAAGGAGGAGTGTATTGGTCAATTTTTTAGCAGTGAGGCACGTCTAAGGGGAGACTGCCAGAACCAGCCTGCCTCGCCAATACCAACAAAGAGAACTCATGTGTTAAAGCAGGCTTTAAACCCCCTTACTTCGATGAGCACTAGGCTGAACATGGATCTAATTTTCCAACCTCTTAGTATCTATGGAGTGTAGTGGCACACTGCTTTTGGTCACGTAATAGGAGGTGCAAGAAAATCCCTCATATATTTTCGGTTGGACATTACCCTAGATCGGGCTCTAGCGGTCCATGTCTGTTTTTGGAGAACAACCCGCAGAATTCCGCTTACAATTGAACCAACAACCTCAATAAACAAGACCCCCATAATACGGGCCTTCATGGGAATGTCGGACCTTGGTTAAATACTACAATGCCCAGAGGTCGTCGTAACTTGGTTAAGCGTCACTGATAGTGCGGGGTTAGCTTGCATTCTCGCAGTTTCAAAGTACTAATATGTCCAGGTAATTACTGTAATTGACTAACCTTCTACTTAAAATTGATATTAAAAGAGAGGGGATTACACCTTGTTATTACGGTACTGGTGCGGAGTAGAACCGGTCCAACGTTTAAATGCCCGTGAAAAATTGCTTTGATCAGAAAACCCCAGCATTAAGGTTAACTGGATTAAGGAAATATGATTATCTGAAATCTTTTTCAAGGCCAAATTGTGGCGGCAAGTATCCAGGATACTGGTGTAGCTTCTGCGCTCATCTCTTAACCGCCGTTGTAATACCCTGCGGCTTAAAAACAGTTGACTGGCCACTTGATCGATGGTGACATTTTCCAGTGTGGACTTGGCATTGAGTATTTTCAGCACTTGAGTGTAGAGAGCGTCCGGGTGGTAACTTTTCAAGCCCTCTTGCATCCACTCATCTAACTTTCCTGTCAAATCTGAATTCGAAAATGCATGCTCGTCATACAATCCGCTCTTACAAAAAATTATCTGATCATGTGCACAACCAAAATAAACAGGGCACTTAAAAAAGTCTTCAAATGGTTTCACATCATATTGTACTGAATGCTGGAACTTTATCGTTTCCAATTTAATTGCTTTTGCGCTAATGGACTGTAACAAGGTTACAAGTGAAGAAAAAATGGCTTCAATATTTCGACCATTCATGTGCTGATAGTCTATTTGAGTGTTAACACTTAATGTTACTTGGCAATGGCTGTTAATGAGATTCATTTCCAAACCATCGTTTAGGTAGTGGCTAAAACGAGCAAAACGCCCTAAGGCATCATAGGCATGCTGGCTTGCCATCATGGACATGCCCAGCGTACCGAATGCTAAGGGAATAATAGGGTGCAGCAATTTTAGTGCGATATAGGGGTCTTCGCTCTCTTGCTGTGTCTGCTGCCACAGCTTACTTATTTTGCAATTGCTAATGCGTGCTTGGTTTTTTTTTAAAGAATCAGGAGATATATCCTGCTGAATCAAGATGGCGTAACTGTCTTTCCCGTATTGCTCCATAACCTTGGCGATCATGATGGCCCAGTAACCGTGACTGCTGTGTGTCATAGGGCGCACATGCATACTAGATAAAACTCAACTGTTAAAATAAAGGTTTCAATTAAGGCTTGGCCCATCCAACTATTGAGCTAGACGGTGATGTTTTTAAATCAAAGCAGTCGTACATATTTAAGGTGCTGATGCAAATATACAGGTAGACCTGGTATCCATAATTTAGCAACACTTCAGCGCTACCGGCTTGAAGGTATAAAGGGTGAAGTTCCGAGTCATCCATGACCATGAAATTTTGAGCTTGTCATATTCACCCGTAAAAGCCTTGTATGGCTCTGAGATGTACCAACACTCAGTAAAATACCTACCGCTAGCCATTGCCGGCTTTTTGGTAGGCCGTTACAGATAGTTAGCGACTATTAAAAATATTAGGAGCCACCAAATCGGGACGCCAGGTTATTTTTAAGAATTAGTCCAAGTAACTTTATTTTATCTTTTGTGGTACCAAAAAGGGTATTCACCAGCTGTACCGTATCTTGTTCATAAGGCGGTAGCATGCTGCCAAGGAGGCCACGACTACCAAGTTCCATAATGCCTCTTGGGTTTGAAAACTCCCTAAACCCTTCCTCACCTCTGTGCCTGCCCATGCCGCTTTCACCCACGCCACCAAACCCCAGTTGTGCCTGCACTTGCCCGCCTACACAATTAATAGCAACACCGCCGGAACGAGTATTTTGGCTTATGTTATCAATGGTATTTCTATCTTTTGAAAAGATATAAATACCCAGGGGTTTCTCACCTAAATTCACAAACTCAATGGCTTCATCCATTGTTTTGTAAGTCAGAATAGGAAGTAAAGGCCCAAAGATTTCCTCCGTCATGATTCTAGAATCCTTAGGTGGATTCACAACCATTGTGAAAGGCATGTTTCTATCTTGGCGATTGGACTCTTCGCCTATTTGAATAATTTCACTGCCCGCATCGCGCGCCCCGGCCAGTAGTTGCGACAAGCGATCGTAATGCCTTTCGTTAACAATGCTACAAGCCTGTTGTGCGCCATTGTCTGGGCCCATTTTTCTAAACTGGGCTGACATCAACTCAATAAATTGTGTCAACTGATCTTCGGGCACAAGGCAGTAGTCTACGTTCACACATACCTGGCCGCGCTTGGTGGCTTTTGCGCCCGCAATATATTTCGCCGCTTGGGCATCAATCTTTGAAGCATCTAAAATAGCAGGGCTTTTACCACCTAGCTCTAGAGTAACGGGAACCAGGTTTTGCGCACAGTTAGCCATCACTTTGCGGGCAATGTGCGCATTACCGGTGTAGAGCATATGATCCCAACGCAAGGTAGAAAAATGCTCGGCCAAACTCACACCACCAATGGCCGTGGTCACCACCGCTTCATCAAACGTATCAGCGATCATTTCTGCCAATAATTGAGAGCAATGAGGCGTGACTTCAGAAGGTTTCAAGATGGCTCTGTTGCCCGCCGCCAAAACATCCACCAAGGGACCACACGCCAGCTGAACGGGGAAATTCCAGGGCGACATGATACCCACCACGCCTTTGGGTTGAGACACAACACAGGCTTTTGAATCACCCAGTATAGGACTCAAAGGTCGGTTATCGGGTTTCATCCAATGTTTTAAATTCTGGCTCACATATTCAATGCGTCCAAACACCGAGCCCGCCTCTAAAAGATCGGAAGACAACTCAGGGTGATTGCCAAAATCGGCCTTAAGGGCAGCCTGAATTCTTTCCCGATTTACAATGAACATATCCTTCAAAAGTTGAAGTCTATGAAGTCGCAATTCTAAACTTGGGTATTCGTCTGCTAAAAACGCCCCCTGTTGTAACTGGAAGCTATTGTTAAGGCTGGTTATGGCTTTAGTGTCGCAGCCAATTATTTGGGCATTAGCACTCATACATATTTCCCCTCTATTCTTGTTGCTGATAATCGCCAGCCCTCTCTACATAAGAGACAGGGCTGGTCAGACAGGAGCCTGCGTATTGCTAGTTTTTTATCTGCTCTAGTACTGGCATTAAGTACTCAAGAAATTTTTCAGGGTTTTCTGACATGGGGAAATGACCCACATCATCCATGGCGGCCCAGGTTGAACCTTCGATGGTTTTATGCGCTTGTTTGCCTAATTCCATGCTGCCACTGTAATCGTATTCACCGGATAAAATATGCACATCTATCTTAGAGGTATCGATATTTTTGGCTTCTTTTTTTAGGTTAAATTCGGTGATGTAATAGTTTAAATCACCTAGAAACAGCGCTGGCCAACCTGCCGAGTACAGCATGCTGGTTTCTTTGCGATAGGCTTCAGGAGATGTTGGGCTCATCAGGCCGTTCATGGCGCGGGCTTTAAATTCGTTACTTACCTGTGGGTGCCACAGGGTTGCCAACTCTTCGATGTCTTGATCAATAGACAGGGCGCCTTCCAAAGAAATAACGGCTCTAAACTCTTCAGGGTGATAGCGAGCCAGATCTAATGCCAATACCCCACCTACCGAGCAACCCATAAATACAGGTTTATCCAGCTCAAGTGCTTTTGATAACTCAATGGGCATGGCACGTACAAAGTCAGCAGTTAGCTTGTATTCTTCTGCCCACCACTTAGGGCCCACTGGTGGAATGGATTTACCGTGAAAAGGCAGGTCGTAGGCGATTAAACGGAAGTGATCGGTGATATCGGTATTTTCCATGAGGTGGCGCCACTGAGTACCGTGACAGCCTGCTGTATGTTGCAGCAATAAAGGAATGCCCTGGCCCACTTCTTCAAAGTAAACTCGGTAATCTTGACCTAGAATATCCAGGTGAATATAGCGACCCACCACGGCATCCATTTGGCCCGTCTTCTTGGGCTCATTAGCCGGTAGTGATGTTTTAGGGGAAGCTGGACGTAAAAGTTCAATGACGCGCATTACGGCTGCATAGTACTGAGCCAGTAACACGTCGTCTGCAATCACCTCCAGACCCATAACCTTGGCAGGTTGAATATCGTTTAAGAAACGTGGTGGTACCGCTGCCAATAGCGCCTTCCATAGGAAGTCAGCCCCTTTTAAGGTGATAACCCCTTCTGCGTCACCAGGATCTCCAGCAGCTGGTTGGCCGTTTTTCACGGTGATGAACAGGGACTCATCGCCCATGATTAAGCGCAAACCACCGGTCCAGTGGCGAGCAGCCAACATAAATTCACCATCATTGCGGCAAAGCGTAGCAACGTCTGATACACCTAAAACATTTTCCATGGGGTACTCCTCATATTTATTCTAATTTTCACAATGAAATCGACACAGGGCCTCGTTTAGCCCTTCATGAAACACATCCTATGTACCTTAATGTGATCTTTCTTTCACAACCCGCATTCCATTGTCCTACCATACCAATCATAATACTTACTTGTCAACCAACTAGAAAGTAACGAAAAGTAATCTACGTTACTCCGCGCTATCCCGCTAAACACCAGGGCTTTCTTCAAAAACCCTGGATTCAGCATTAGCATTTGGCTTAATGTACGGCGCTACCCGATCCACCTGGGCTATCCACATAGTAATGGCCGGGAATGACCCCACCATCTCTTGGACCTCCTGGGCGTCCAGCAAGCAATTTAGCTGTGAAATGACCTCTATATCAGCCAGCGTTATGGTATCCCCTACCAACCAGCCGGTATCAGCCAGCAAAGCATTCAATGCTTCAAGGTGTCGCCGCACATCATTCACCACCTGATGTTTATGCTTTCGGCCTAAACCTTGTGTTTTTACGATTTTACTGGCCTTTCCCACTATAATTCTTAGCAACACCCAATCAGGGAAAGACGGCAAGGTATCTTTAATTTTAGCCAGGGTGGCTTTTGCATTATGAAGCCAAGAGACACGCATGGTCATTTCATAAAAATACAAGCTTTCATCGGCCCAATCTTCGAGTATATGCACCTTTGCTCTAAGCAACTCATTTTCTGGAATTAATTTTTTAGTTGGGTAAGTGTCATCAAGTACATGGGCTATGTCAGTGGAATCGCACACCTTAATACCCGATATATCCATAGCAGGAAATTTGCCAAAGGGGCTCACATCTTGATATTGCCCGGCCTTTAAGCGATTGATTTCCTCTACATAATAATCCAGCCCTTTAAAAGACAGCATGCGAGAAACTTTTTCGGTAAAGGGTGATGAAGCGAATTGATATAATGTAATCATAGCAAAGTTTAAACCTGTTATTTTTATTGAACCAGTATAGGCTGGCCACCAAACGATTAAAGTATGCAAGCGCTGATAGCATTGCCTGGTCACGGCTCTTGAGTTATAGCGCCTCCAACCTGCGTACCCCTGTCATCCATGCCTCTAACATGTATTTACCTGCTAACTGGTATCCCCAAGCAGGAGATTACCTGTCGATCAAATTCCTTAGAACAATCAAGGTTTACAGAATGCCCCCCAGATAAAGTATTAATCACAAGCTCGGGCCAGCACAGTTGCAAAGACGCCACCACTGCTTGAAACTTTTTTTCGAATACTCCATTTAGCAGAAAGCTTGCACAGGACCTTGGCATTAGGTCTGTATTGATGGTTAATTCATTGAGCATTGAGAAGTGACCCAGAACGACTGAATCAACTAAGGCATCCGCCAGCACCACCATCTTTCCTTTCAAATCCGAGTTAATTCTTGTGGCGTGAACAGGGTGCATAGGCAGGCCCCTTACACCCTTGGTAGCCAGTGCAGACTGATAGGCCAGCATTCTTTCTGCATGGCATTGCTGATTTTCACTATAGCTTTTTGAAAATGCCGACATGGAATTCGTAGTCAGTATCGCCGTACAATGTTGTGGGTGTTTTTGTGCGTAATGTAGCACTATACCCGCACCAAATGATTGACCAATGAGACTCCACTTTTTAATGGCGAACCTCTCACGAATGTTTTCTATTTGCAGCAGGTATTCTCCAACACTGTAAGCAGCCTCCTCTTTTGGCACAGGGCTATTACCATGCCCCCACAGCTCAACTTTGAATAGTTGAAAATGTTTTGATAAGGCACCCTCATTTAGTGCCCATTGTAAATTTGACGATAAAAAACCGTGCAGCAACAGCAAAGGAGGCAAGGTGCTATCTCCTATCACCTGCACTGACAAGTGCTCTCTCATACCATTTCGATCTAAACAAGTGTTGCCCATATTGCTACCAGTATTCCCGTTTAAAACCAGATTCGTTTAAGCTATTGGTAATGTTGCTATTAATCTTTTTTAGGCTTTTTTCAAGGGCACACTTGAGCTTAAAAATTTCACCCACACTGGTTGATTGCACCTGCCAGCTTACACAACAATCTGTCAGCATATTATGGGCGCTCTCAAGCAGGCTGGCGTCTTTTAATAGGCATTCATGCATGGCTAACACGCCGCGCTTAGCTGAACCAAACTGAGACTGCTCTTGCAAAAAATGCAAGGCGTAGGCTAAAAAAGACTGGGTGAACCCTATATAACATGCCATGGAACTGATAAACCGCTTATGGTGGTCACTATCAACCCAAGCTAGCGGCTTTATTGCCAAGCGCTCATATAATTGGGTACCGCTAAAAAAGCTGGCTGTAGGGCATGCCCTGCCAGCATCCTCACTAAGGGAATACAAATGAAGACAAGTGAGGTCCTGCTTTGATAACTGCCAAAGTCTTGTTTCAACCATAGCCACCTGCTCAAACTCATTAAGGCCTGACCCGTGCACACCTGCTAAAGACTGTAATACACGTCGATCATTACCATTAATTTCTTTAAGAGCTGAGTTCATATACGCCCCCTTAGCTCACTTGCTATAGTAAATTTTTTAAGTCACATCCATTAAGACACGGCCAGCATTTCACCCACTTTTTTATGGACCAGGTTCACCGCTTTTAAGGGACGAATCATCACTTTAAAGTCACAAATTTCACCCTGCTCATTTATACTAATGATGTCCACACCATTAATAACAATGCCATCAATCTCTGTTATGAACTCAAGCATCGCATGCCTATCACTAAGTACTTCACGACAATAGTTAAATTTCCCATTGTTTAGTACAGTTAAAGCACTCACCAAATATTGTGATGTTTTCTTTTTGCCTTTTTGCGGGGTATGTACCACAGGCGAATGGAAGACCACATTTTCTGCTAATAAGTTTTTTAGACTGTCATCTGAGATATCAATTATCGACTGATGCCAGGATTTAATGGCTTGCTTAATCATAATAGCCTCTTGCTCATGCGGTGTTTTTACGATTTAAAATCTTACAGGAATGTTAATACAGTGCCGGTCAATCCAACTTTCAAAGCATAACTAACTCTGAAAGTTGGTATAAGGTTTAGCGGCCCAGAAGATGGTCTGAAATGATACGCTGTTGAATTTCTGACGTGCCTTCAAAAATTTTGGTTAAACGTGCATCACGCCAGTAACGCTCCACCGGAAAGTGATGGGTATAACCTGCGCCACCTAAAATTTGCAAGGCATCCGATGTCACTCGTTCAGACATTTCGGCCGCAAAATATTTCACCATGGCGGCTTCTTTATCACAACGACCACCTGAGTCTATTTTGTCACAGACGCTGTACATCAACTGACGTGCCGCTTCAATGTCGGTGGCCATGCGCGCAATTTTAAAACGCAAGTCCTGGAACTGTGCGATAGGCTTGCCAAACTGTACACGCTCTTTAGCGTATGTTATGGCGCAATCTAATGCTCCTTGTGCAGCACCAATAGAGCGGGCGGCTGTATGAGCACGAGGAATCTCAAGTCCGCTGGTAAGCATCTTAAACGCAGCACCTTCTTGACCAATTAAAAAGTCTTTATGCACTCGACAACCGTCAAAGGCCAACTCAAAGGTATTCCAACCGTAATAGCCTATTTTTGGAATAGGGCTGCCTGAACAACCAACCGGTAATTCACCACGAGGTTTTTCAATTAAGAAACCACTGATACCCATGTAAGGTTTAGTGGGGTTTTCTTCTCTAGGAGTGGTTCTGGCAAACACTATAATGGCATCTGATCCATCGGCATAGGTCACCCAGTATTTGGAGCCGGTAATCACATAATAATCACCGTCTTTTTCGGCACGACACTTAATACCGGATAAATCTGAACCCACATCTGGTTCAGATAACGCTGCCGCTATCAAAAAGTCACCACTGACGGCACGAGGAATCAAACGTTCTTGAATTTCAGGTTTTAGGTTTTTTAAGAAGTTAGTATCAGAGCGAGCAATGATACTGCCCACACTCATCCAACCACGGCATAATTCTTCGGCAATCAAGCAGTATTCGAAGCAGCCCATACCGCTGCCACCCAACTCTTCAGGGGCTTTGATACCAAAAAATCCAAGCTCACCCATTTGTTCGATTAACGAACGGGGAATCGTGCCTTTTTGCGGGTCTAGTTCATTGGCAAGGGGCAGGACCACGTTATTGGTGAACTCTGCTGCCGTATCCTTGATCATCTGACGTTCTTCGGTCATGTAACTCATAAAAACTCCCACTGCTGTTTATGTTATTGTCAGGTTTTGTGCTTTATTGTTTCAATTATTTACTGCTAAGGTGACGCTTAAATAACGCGACCGGCTTCTTGCCAGTACTGCTGGCGAATTTTCTTTTTATCAATTTTTCCCAGTGGCGTTTTAAGAAAGTCATCCACAAACTCCACCGACTTGGGCGCCTTAACACTGCCCATTTTATCTTTGCTAATGGCCATAATTTGGCTTGCGGTTAATTTTGTACCTGGAGCCAACTGCACAATGGCTTTTACCTCTTCTCCCCATTTTTCACTGGGCACGCCTATGACTGCCACCCCTGCCACACCATCGATACTGCCCAGCCCTTGCTCTACCTCGGCCGAATAAACGTTAAAGCCGCCGGTGATAATCATGTCTTTTTTACGGTCCACTATAAAAACAAATCCGTCTTCATCCATGTAACCAATGTCACCGGTGAGGTGCCAGCCATTTTTACGAATGGCCGCCGTGGCCTGAGGGTCATTAAAATACCCTTCTGACACACTGCCTCCTTTCACCGCTATTTCACCTCGTTCACCCGTAGCCATGGGCTGCGCTTGCTCATCTACAATTGCAACTTCAGAAATAAGTGTGGCGCGGCCAACACTGCGTAAACGGGAATCCGGTGCCAGCTTGCCATCGATGAAGTGATCAGCAGCGGTGAGTGCGGTAATTTTCATGGGACACTCTGTTTGTCCAAACCCCCCCGCCATGACCGGACCAAATACTTCAATGGCCTTTTTAAGTTGCGAGATCGACATGGGCGCCGAACCATAACCGATCATTCTTAAACTTGAGTAATCAAAGTCGGCAACATTGGGCTGCGCCAACAAACCATAAATGGCGGTGGGCGGCAGGAATAAGTCGGTGACCTTTTCATCCTGTATGGTCTTAAGGATATCTTGCAGGTCGATGCTTTCTTTAATCACGTAACGCATGCCCGCACCCATGGATGCAATCACAATGCGTCCACCCACATGGGTCATGGGGGCAGCACTTAAATACACAGGAGGCTGCGTATTTTCCCGACCCATGTCATTGCAGATGGCATAACATAGGGCCTGGAAATTGCGGTCACTTAACATAACACCCTTGGGCAGGCCTGTGGTGCCGCCCGTCATAGGGATGGTAATGATATCGCTAGGCTGGCGAGTGACATTAAACGACCCTTTTTTAGCACCCTGCAGCCAGGCGTCAAATCCGCCCTCACCGTTTACTTCATCAAGGCAAACCGCTATGGCTAAGTCCTGCTGGTTCGCTTTAATTTGCGGCAGTACAGATGAAAACTCATTTTGATAAAAAAACGCCTGGCAACCCAACTTTCCTAACACAGCAACGTTGTCAGCTTTAGAGTTTTTAGGGTTGGTAGGGATCCAAACACCGCCAGCGCGAATAATGCCCAACGTGGTAATAAAGGCCTTGGCCGAATTTAAGCTGTAAATCGCGCCGTGCATGCCCGCCTTAAATCCGGCACCATGTAAGGCTTGCGCCACCTCAACCGACAAAGCCTGCACCTGAGCATAGGTATAACGCTCTTCATTAAATTGCAGGCAAACACGATCGGCATAGCGCTCACAGGCATCATCAAGAATGTCGATTAGCGGTTTTTCAAACAGTGATTTATCAATATTCATTTTTCTTCTCTCAAATAATGCCCAGCTAAGACAGCCATTCAATTTGTCCACTAAGTCTTAAGTACGATACACCAACCTTACTTACTTATCAATCAACCAGTAACAATGAAATATAGGCCATCCATAGCCGCATAACAGGCAAGACTAGGCCAGCTTAATGGTAATGTTCTTGGATTGGGTATATTGCTTCAGCGCCGCCATGCCCTTTTCACGGCCAATACCGCTTTTTTTGTAGCCTCCCACCGGGTGCTCCACCCCAGTATCAATATAGTAGTTCACGTATATCTGCCCAGCGTCAATTTGCGAGGCTACCCTGTGAGCACGGGATAAATCTTTTGTCCAGATGCCTGCGGCCAAGCCATATTCGGTGTCGTTGGCGATGGCGATGGCTTCTTTTTCATCATCAAACGGAATCAACACCCCCACCGGCCCAAAGATTTCTTCGCGGGCGATGCGCATATCATTATTAACGTCGCCATAAATGGTGGGCTTAAGATAAAAACCATTCTCTAAACCTTCCACCGTGGCTTTTTCTCCCCCTGCTAACAGGGTTGCGCCGTCTTCTTTGGCCACCTCAAAATAGTTGAGAATTTTTTCATACTGATCTTTATTGGCAATGGGCCCCAAGCTTGGAAAGGGTTTATCCAAGCCTACCGGGATATACGAGGCCGTGGCGGCCAGTTTTTTAGAGAATTCATCGTATATGCTACGCTGAATGAGCACTCGGCTACCCGCCAGGCATACCTGGCCGCTGTTGGCCGAAAACCCCATCAATACCCCCATGAGGGCGGCGCTAAGATCAGCATCTTCAAATACGATGTTAGGAGATTTGCCCCCCAACTCCAACGTCACCGGCATCACTTTTTGCGCCGCAATGGCACCGATGGCCTGACCTGTTTTTACCGATCCGGTAAAGGCAACCTTGCTCACCAGCGAATGACTCACCAGCGCCTCTCCGGTATCCGCGCCCAAGCCGGTAACCACATTCAGTACGTCTTTTGGCAAACCTGCCGCCACCGCCATTTCAGCAAAGTTTAACGCCGTTAGGGAGCTATGTTCACTGGGCTTAAGCACCACACAGTTCCCCGCTGCCAGGGCTGGCGCTATGCTGCGCGCAGACTGATTAAGCGGTGCATTCCAGGGCGTGATCACCCCCACCACACCATAGGGCTCAAGCAGGGTATAAGAATGCTGATTTGGCCCCACTGGAATAGTATCACCGTGTAGAGACGGTGCTAAGCCGCCGTAGTATTCAAAATAGGTCGCCGCGGTCTCCAGGGTCATTGAGGCCGCCTGAAGAGGCATGCCCATTTCACTGGATTCAAGCTCACCTAGATAAGCAATATTCTCTCGAAGCTTGCGCCCCACATTAATAAGAATACGCCCACGTTCTTGAGGGCGCATATTCGCCCATTTTTTATTGGCTAATTTAGAAGCCTCTATGGCATTTTCAACATCTTGTTTATTGCCCTTGGCAACACAAGCAACTACAGACTGATCACTGGGGTTAATTGAATCGATGTATTCATTGCTAGACGGCGCTTGAAATTCACCTGAGATAAAATGCCCGTATCGTTTAATGTCTTGCATAATGCACCTTGGAATATTCTATTGAATTAATATTAGGGGTGGCATGCCACCCTGCCATGGTTACTCGACACTTAAGCCGTAAAACTTCGCATCATCTAATACATTTTGCATCATGGGGATGACAGCCTCATCCAGTAAGATACCATCGGGCGTTTTAATCGCACCCTTACCTGCGGCCTTGGCAGCCTTGATCATTTCAATGGCTTGCTTAGCCATGCCAATCTCTTCAAGGCTTGGTCCAAACTCACTCATGGCCAGTGCAACCTGTGAGGGGTGTATAGCCCACTTACCTACACCACCCAGGGTTTTTACCATCTTGCATTCACGACGATAACCATCCTGATCTGGAATCAGCGCCCAAGGGCCATCTACATAATCGGCACCAATGGTGCGGGCCGCTACCGCCAGAGTGCTGCGCTGGAAATGCCAAATATCTCCTGGGTAAAAGCGAGCTTCACCAAAGGCATCACGGAAATCGACACCCTGTGCACGGGTATAATCGCCCACACCGAACATTAATGATTCAATGCGATCACTGGCAGCCGTGATTTCATTAATATTATGAATGCCTTCTACTTCTTCGATTAGGATTTCGAAACCTATTTTGTGTTCAATACCATTTTCTTGCTCAATCAGCTCAATCATGGTTTCCACAAAATTAATGTCTTTTGCATATTTAACTTTTGGAATAACGATAGTATCGATATTTTTACCGGCTGCCGCCACTACCTGAGTTAAATCTTCAATGGCCCAGTAAGAGTCGATGCCATTCATCCGAAAACAGCGTACGGTATTACCCCACTCCATTTCGTTAAATGCTTTTATAACGTTAAGCCGCGCTTCAGGCTTTAATTGCGGGGCCACAGCATCTTCAAGGTCAAGGAAAATATGATCCACATCCATGGCCAGTGCTTTTTCAATTTTAGGCATTGAACTGCCCGGTACCGACATCATGCAGCGGCGACGACGTTGTATTTTTTGAGGCATGTTGAAGCTCCTGTTACTCTCAAATTAATGAGTAAATTAGTGAGTAAATTAATGAGTGGTTGAATTTTTCTTACGAATCAGTGCGGTGCGATCACCTTGAAAAACCAGATTTTGATCCTGATCCACACCATAATGTCTAAACGTCACGGTGCCAGCATCTTCGCCACTATCTTCTTTACCTAACACCTCGGTATAGGCGTAAAGTGTATTACCGTGCAATACCGGACCGGTTAACTTAATGTTATCCATAGCCAGTTCGCGAATCACCTGCTCGCCGGTATCCTGGTAAGCCAGCCCAATGACCAAAGAGATGGTGACACCACCAAATACCAATGACTCACCCACATGGGCCAGTTTCGCCGCATGCATTTTTTTCATAAAATGGTCATCAAAATGGGCCGAAGCCGAATTCAAAACCATATGGCAAATGGTTACCGCATCATTTTCGGTAACGGTCTTTCCGCGGGCGTGCTGATAAACAGCCCCTATTTCAAAACTCTCAAAATAGTTATCTTGTCCGGTAAGACTTTCGTTCATGCTATTTTCAATTGACATAATTTCTCCATCAAAATTTATCCAAACTCATCATTACTAAATGAGTTAAAGCTGGCTAATAACTCAATGACTTAACGATTACTGAATCAAAAAATTTGCGCGTACAAATTCAATTACCAACTCACCATTTTGATTAAATCCTTCGGTTTTCCAGGTCACGATAGCAGCGCCTTTTTTACTCTCTGAAAAACGCTTTTTAAGTACCGTGCTACGACAAGTAAGGGTATCGCCCTCGTAGACATCTTTATGAAAGATGCAGTCACCAATGGAGACAAATGGCCCGCGTAAACTTAAATCTTCTACTGACATACCAATAACGGTATTAAAAACCAGCAAAGGAGCCACCACGCAGGTGGGGTGACCGTTTTCTTTGGCGTATTCACTGTTAAAATAAATAGGGTTATACATTTGGGTTAGAGATGAAAATAAACTGTTATCCCCGCTATTCAGTGTGCGTCCCCAGTGATGATTGAAAACCTTGCCCACTTCAAAAGCACCAATAGCATTGCCCTTATGCCACATTACGGCTTTTTTAAGAAAAGCCATCTTGTCATTCGCTTGCTCACTCATTGCTATAACCTTTACATCAGTGTTATTTCACTTTTAGGTTACCCGCACATTACTTATTGGTCAACCAGTAAATTACAGTTTGAAGTACGGTCTGGTCACCAGACTCAAAGTAGCCACTATTAAAAATCACAAGAGCTCACTTAAAAACTCCTATCTAATTGAATTTATTGGCATTTTGAGGATTAAAGCCTCGCCCTAAAGGGCTATTTATAATCAAACCCTTTATAATTAACTAGCCTTAGCCTGCATCCTATCAAGCCCACTTATAGCGGTTAGGGTCAATACTTATGGCCTTTCTCCCGATGCTATTGCTGATTGATCAACCAAATAGTAATATGCTGAGTTATGAACACTTCCTATAAAAGCGGTCGCCCTAAGGTTATTGAAAGTTATTAGCCATGCAGATAAAACAACCATCCATGAAAAAAACCGTTAGCTACACAGTTCCCATGAAGAAAGGCGGCCATATTGCCCTTCGGCATTTACCTAATAGCGGCCATGAAAATGTGCCCGTTATTGTCACTCACGGTACCATTTCAAATTCCAGCGCAGTTGAAGAACTTGCCATTTACCTGAACCAGCTGGGGTTTGATTGCTGGTTATTAGAGTGGGGCGGGCATGGTGCAAGCCAGGCATTCAGCAACAAACAAAATTTTGAGTTTCCAGCCCTTAACGACACCCCCGCCGCTATTGATATAGTACTTAAAGAAACCCAGCACAAGAAAGTATATTGGGTTTCCCACAGTGGGGGCGGTCACTTACCTTTAATGTGTTTATCGCGCATGCCCGAGTACCGTGAAAAACTGGCTGGCATTGTGACCATTGGTGCCCAGTCCACCGATGCAGCACTGGGCATGAAATTAAAATTAAGAACCCTCCTTCTCTATTTAGTCACTAAGGTAATGGGAGAAACCCCTAAACAAATTGTCGCGGCGGGAACCGAAGGTGAACCCACACAATTGCTTGCGCAATGGTCAAAGTGGAATTTGAATAAGAAATGGCTTGGCACCGATGGTTTGGATTATTTGGCCGCCCTTACCAACATTACAACCCCGGCACTGATGATTGCTGGCGGCAACGATAATATTGCACCCGTAACAGGTTGCAGGAAGCTCTATAACGCTTTAGGCAGTTCAGATAAAGGTTGGCTGGTATATGATAAAGGGACGGGGTTTAGTAAAGACTTCAGCCACGGACAACTAATAAGAGGGTCTGCGGCACGCGAAGAAGTATTCCCGCGCATTGGCCAGTGGCTTAAAGAGCGAAATGGCCAACATTAAAGTTGCCGATAAATAAATACAGCACTCTTCTTAAGCGCTTTTGCCATGGGCGCCCTTGCTTACTCGTTGACCAGTAAGTACTATGCAGCACATTAGCCATCAATGTGTGCTGTTATGCCGTTAATTGATCTTTTTATTAGCACCCTAGGATATCTATGAGCAAGCGTCTCACCCAAGCCGAAAGAACCGAAGCCTCTGATAGCGCCATGCTTAAAGCAGCCATTTCCATAATCGCTACCGAGGGTCATTACAACATGACGCTCATTAAGGTGGGTAAAAAAGCAGGCTTTACCGGCGGATTAGTGAGCTATCGTTTTGGTTCTAAAAGTGGTTTATTGCAAGCGGTAGCGGAGCGTATTCTGGAGCTTTGGAACAATAGAAACCTCAACAATAAAAAACTAGTGGAATCTAGCGGCGTGGAGCAGCTTAAACTCATCGCCGAAGCTTATTTAAACGATGTTAAGAAGCGCTCAGATTTGATGGTGGCACTTCACCGCTTGATGAATGCCAGCTATGGCAGCTGCCCGGATTTACTGCCCTACTTTCAAGAGTTTGATAATTCAGTACGAGCCAGGATTAGTAAAACCATTACCGACAGCGGCCAGGCCCCGGCAACATTTAACGCCGACGCCTTTGCCGTTAGCTTTATGGCTTTACTACGCGGCGTATCCCAGCAGTACTATATAGATCAAAAGAATGTAGACCTTAAGCAGACCAAGATTATGATTTGGAATATTTGTGACGCCATCATAAAGGATTGATAAGACTGCCCGCAGGTTAGCCCCTACCTTTTAATCAACAAAAGGGGTTCATGATTAAACTCACCAATATTGCTTCTTAACCAAGCTTGACTGTCCATTGGTGTTTAAAAAATCTAATATTTTATCCAACACATAAATAGGCTTACCTGAATCAAGAAGCGCAATTAACCACGGTTAGACTCAGTTGACTGTCTTCAATGAGGTTATATTTTTTATCGTGCTAGCATTCATGCTGCATCGTATTAAATACAATGGCACTTTAATCGAACCAACAAATTTATCAGCTTTGGAATCGAACCCTGCTATGACAAAAACACTTAACCAGCCAGATAATCAAACTAACAGCCACCTGCATTGCCAAGTAGTAGGAGATGAAAACAACCCTCCCCTGCTTCTCGTGCACGGTTATCTGTCCAGTAATTTACAATGGGAGCTAAACCAAAAATCTTTACTAAGGCACTTTCGATTATTTATGGTGGAATTATGGGGGCATGGCCATAGCCCTACTCCTCCCTATGCTTCTAATTACTCAATTAAACGCTACATAGAAGAATTCGAAAGGATTCGTCAACAGCATGACGTGAAACAGTGGGGTTTAATTGGACCGTCTTATGGTGGGGTCTTGTCATGCATTACGCCAAGTCAAAGCCAGATTGCATTAAGAGTTTACTAGTAACAAACTCCGTGTCTGCCTTTTCTCCTTCTGGTGTCATCAAACCCATTAACCAGTATGAAGATACCATTCGCCAAAAAGGGACAAGGGCACTTCCCATCCACCCTTGGTACAGTAACAGCTTAGCCGATACACTGAAAAACAGGATGATCGTTGCGGCAGATAATATCGACATCGAAGCCGTCATCAGCGGGTTGCGCTTATTACCTAAACTCTCAACCTACCCTTTCATCGGCACACTTCCACCAACGATTGTAGCAAATGGAATTTATGAGAAATCCTTTCAACCCATCATTGCAGCGGCAATAGAAAAATGTCCCGAATTAAAAAGCGAGGACCTAAATGGAGGGCATGCGGTAAATATAAATTGCGCAGATGCTTTTAATAAAATAGCCATTGATTTCTTTTTGGAGAGGTTTGAACAAAGTGAAATACGCAGAGAGTAAATATAAAAAGGTGATTTTTAGGAATGACAACAAGAGCACCAAAAACTTAATAGACAGCTTTGCTAATATTGCATTTAGACACATAACAATAGTATTAAATTCGCGCCCTATTGGTAATCCCCCTTCAAATTAATAGGCCCAATAAGTAGAATTTTCTCGTATATTAAACGCAGGAGATCTACATGAAGAAATCACGTTATTCTGACAGTCAAATCATGGCTATCATCAAACAAGCCGATGCAG
>MAAA01014095.1_pt1 | contig 22099 bp, 19 predicted proteins | sample 1115971 | NCBI WGS metagenome assembly MAAA01 (sample SAMN04961123, study PRJNA320927) | seawater metagenome | isolation source: sample BD02T6 sea water enriched with oil for 6 days | place: USA:Gulf of Mexico | collected 2013-07-27 | reverse complement strand
GCTTTATTTTCAGAAAACAATGCAGCTGACGCGGTGTTTTTTACCGCTTCTAACAAGCTCATAACCTGGCGTTTACTTTCTGCCTCGGCAAGAATTTGATTTACCTGATAGGCCATGACACTAAAAATAATGGACAATACCAATGAATTGGCCATCATTATAAGTACAACATAATGCTGCAGGTGCCTTATGCGCATGGCCTTCCCTTTACAGCTTGGTTAATAGTATTGTCTGTCACATCGACTCAGTATTTTTAGTAATGACATGCACCACAACAACACCCAATTTAGCCAACTCGGTAGGATCTTGTTGTCGAATATAGGCAATGGCATTATTATTTTGACTTACGATGCCAATGCTCATCTCTGGGTCTTCTATCACCCTTGGAGGTGAGGTACGCCCCGAGTACCTTAGTCTGGCCCAGTAGGCGTCTATGTCTGAAATAGATTTTCCGGTTAACCACTCAAAAAAAATTTTTCTAAGTTCAGAGCCCATTCGATAATCCAATGGCTTGGCATTCAAGCCATTGGGAAAACTACGGGCGCGCCCCAAAAATAAACTCATGACCTGATGACGATTAAGACGGGTGAGACCCGAATCAATATTAACAATGACTTGAATGGGCACCAACACTTCTTCTTGCTGCGCCACCACGTGCGTGACTCCAAACAAACAAACCATGATGAGCACAGCTTTAAAGGCGGTTCTCATTAAAATAACCAATCAAAAGTGGCCGAACACCAAGTGCGGATTGCTTCTGGCATAATGCGTGGCACACCCTTAGGCGTGGGAAATATTCCAAACGAGCCCTCTTTGATGGTGGTGCGATCACACTGTAATTTAAGCGCTTTTTGAGATGCAAAATCCCATCTTAAACCCAAACTAATAGTGTACTGCTTAATAAGCCCAGACAGTTCATTGTCGATGATTACCGCTTCCAAGTCCTCAAATCCGGGCGGTGCACTTTCATAGGCGTAATCTGTATCATCCCATGAACGGGAGTAACTAATGTGAGGCAAAAACGTTGCAAATCGGTAGGCCAAGTGCACATACCCGCGTTGGCCACTGTACGTTCCAAAGCTGCTGGAGTTCACATCACTTACTTCGGCTTGCAGCATCCACGTTCCAGGCTCCCATAACAAACCGAGTGAATAATACGTATAATCTGCGTTTTCTAGGCCATAGTCTTGTGCTATTTGCTGTGCTTGTGGCCAGTTACTTTGAACCGCCGGCGTACTGGTTAACGCCTTTAGTTGTTTTATAGCGGCTATTTCATCCGCTATTTTAAATTTACTGGAATACGACCTTAATGCTAGATCGCCTTTTTCCCACGTAATGCCCATGCCTATAATTGAGTTGGCATTAACGTAATTATAAGATGCCCCGCCATCGCCATAACCAATATTTACGGTGGCGTCACTTTTTCCGGAGAACACGTCTAGGCGCAGATAACGTTCAAAATCTCCTAACTCAAAGCTGGCTTTTATGCCGTCGTAATGGTTATAGGGAATCCAGCCATAAAATTCCGTAGGTGGACGCACCCAGTGATATGAAAAACCTATGTTGCGGTGATCGGACAATAAAAAAGAATCAAGTACCATGCGTCCAAAACGAACACTCCACATGGGATTAAACTGATAGCGCACAAAGGCCATTTCCAAAGAATTCTCCACATTATTGTGAACCTTCTCTTTGAGAACCAGTTGAGTGACAAGATCCCAATCGGTGAAAAATTCTTTACTGACTTGAAAGCCTAAGCGAGAGTCCACCAAAAAGCCGTTATCTTCGATTTTTTGGCTGCGCTGGCTAATATTACGCTTAAGAATAAAATCTGAGTACTTATCAGACTGGGCATAACCCAGTGTGCCAAAGCCGCTGAAATTCCATTCTTCAAAAATTTCACTTTGGGCACTGGCCTGAGGGGGCAAACAAAAAACGAGGCAGGTAAACACACTTTGAAGAAAACCCACACTCTTCAATGCTGCAGCCATAGTTGGGGAAATGAAAACATCTTTCATTGGTTGCGAGCTAAGCCTCCCCAAAACCGATTAATTCCACTGTAAATCTATTAAAGTTTAGGCAAACTGACCTTAACTACAAGCTACCCTATGTATATCCGCACCTAATGGCGGCCTTTAACTTAAGAAGTCTTGGTTCGTTAGTACCCACTTACACCTCTAAATACGACAAAGCTCTTATTCATTGTCCAAAAATGGCAAGTTTTTGCTTGGAAGCCCGTGGCAATATTGAGGTATAAAAATAAAAGGCACTTCTAATGACAATTGAACAATATGACTATGTAATCGTAGGCGCCGGCAGTGCAGGCTGTGTTTTAGCCAGCCGACTCACCGAAAACCCTAATATTTCAGTGTGTTTATTAGAAGCGGGTAAAAAAGATACTTCAGCCTTTATTCAAGCTCCAGCGGGTGTTGCCGCTACGGTGCCTTATGGTTTTTTCAGCTGGCATTACGATACTGTACCGCAAAAAGGTCTTAATGGACGTTTGGGCATGCAACCAAGAGGTAAAGTACTAGGGGGGTCAAGCTCTATCAATGCCATGATGTATATTCGTGGTAGCCAGTGGGATTACAACAACTGGCAAGCTCAGGGCAACAACGGATGGAGTTACGACGAAGTACTGCCCTACTTTAAAAAAGCCGAACATAACGAAAGCATAGAGGATGAGTTTCATGGCCAAGGTGGGCCGCTTAATGTAGGCGAATTAAAAGACCCTAGTCACTATAATGATTTTTTCTTAGATGCTTGTGAAGAACAAGGTATTCCCCGTAAACCTGATTTAAATGGCGCCACTCAAGACGGTTGCCGCATGAACCAGGTCACCCAGAAAGGCGGCGAACGCGGCAGTGCGGCTAAGGGTTACATTACTCCTAACTTAGCTCGCAAAAACCTTACCGTCATTACCCAAGCGCATGTATCTAAGGTCGAGATTGAAAATGATAGCGCGGTGGGCGTCACATTTTACCAAGGTAAAAAGTTAGTCACAGTACACGCCAATAAAGAAGTGATTATGAGTGCCGGTGCTTATGGCACACCTCAAATTTTGCAGTTGTCTGGCGTGGGTCCAAAAGAGCATCTAGATGAACACAATATTAAAGTGAAAAAAGATGTGCCCGGAGTTGGCAGTAATTTACAAGATCACATTTCTGTTGTGCCCATATACCGCACTAAGTTTTTCACCCCCAGTAAAGGCACCCTTGGATATTCCATCGGCGGCGGCATGGATGTAATGAAAGGCATTTTTCAGTGGGCGACTAAACGTCGTGGTTTATTAACCACAAACTTTGCAGAGTCAGCCGGCTTTTACAGAACAGATGAAAATGTGCCAGCTCCTGATATTGAGATCACCTTCATTACCGGCGTAGTGGACGATCATACCCGCAAGTTCCATTTGGGCCATGGCTACTGTACTCATGCAACTCTAATGCGTCCTAAAAGCCGTGGTACCTTACGCCTAGCAAGTAATGACCCGAAAGCTGACCCTTTGATTGACCCTAATTATTTAGACCACCCTGAAGACTTATCGGTTTTGTGTAAGGGCTTGCAAAAGACCTTGGATATTATGGAGTCAAAGCCCTTTGAGAATGTAAAAGGAAAAATGATTTACCCATTGGATCGCGATAATATTCCTCAGCTAGAAGAATACATTCGTAATCACGCCGACACCGAATACCACCCTGTGGGCACCTGTAAGATGGGACCTGATAGCGACCCTATGGCAGTAGTCGATGATCAGCTGCGTTTTAAAGGCATTGCCAAGTTGCGGGTAGTAGACGCGTCTATTATGCCTACTCTCGTGACAGGCAATACCAATGCCCCCACTATTATGATTGCCGAAAAAGCGGCTGACTTAATTCAAGCCTGTCAGGCGTAAACAATAATTAGTGTGTAGATAAAAGAAAACGGTAGAACTGCCTGCGCAGTTTTACCGTTTCACTTTTCAAACTATAAGCTTTAACACCCCCTCTAAAACGGCTTACCAAGTATCAATAAACTTAAGCTTTTTTCCCACTCTAGGCTCGGCGGGAGCAGATGCTTTTAAGCCCTGTAGAATACACTTACGTGTGTCCGCAGGATCTATGACCTCATCAATCTCAAGGCTGCTGGCCATGTTAGTGGCCTTACCCAGTTCATACGCTTTCGCCACTAATTTATCAAATAATGCTTTTTGCGCAGCGGGGTCTTCAATGGCCGCCAACTCTTTTTTAAAACCTAAACGCACCGCGCCTTCTAGGCCCATGGCACCAAATTCACCGGTAGGCCAAGCCATCGTAAACACGCCCGCATGAAAACCACCGCCAGTCATGGCCATAGCTCCTAAGCCATAACCTTTGCGCAATACAATGCTAAACAGAGGAATAGACATATTGGCGGCACAGACAAAAAGCCGCGAAAAATGACGTACTTGAGCGGTTTTTTCGGCTTCTGGCCCCACCATAAATCCAGGAGTATCACATAGGCTAATAAGCGGAATATCAAAGGCATCACACAACTTTATAAAGCGAGCGGCTTTGTCCGCTGCGGGGGTATCAATCGCACCCCCTAGATGTTTAGAATTGTTGGCAAAAACCCCAAAAGGTCGCCCTTCAATACGAATAAATGCGGTAATGATGCCCTTGCCAAATTGAGCACGTAATTCCAATACTGAATCCACATCGGCCAAGTACTTAATTACTTGGTGAACGTCGTAGCTGCGTAAACGGTTTTCAGGAATACAGTGACGTAAGTTGCGTGCATCATGCGCCTGCCAATCAACAATGCTGCCCTGAAAATACGACAAGTATTTTTTCGCCATCAATACCGCTTGCGACTCGTCTTCTACTAATATGTCAATCACGCCATTGTGTGATTGTACTTGGCTGTCACCCACTTGTTCAGGAGTAAACGAACCCAGCCCACCTCCTTCAATCATGGCAGGGCCGGCCATACCTATATTGGCACTCTTAGTGGCGATAATCACATCACTGCACCCCAATAAAGCCGCGTTGCCCGCAAAACAACGCCCCGATACTATCCCGACAATAGGCACCAGCGCCGACAATGTTGCCATTGATGACCAGGTATTTAAATCAAGCCCTGCCACCACAGGGTAATCGGTATCACCTGGACGCCCACCTCCACCTTCTGTGAAAAATATTAGCGGTATTTTTTGCTGGTTGGCCAGTCGCAATAAACGATCGGTTTTTTTATGATTCATGACCCCCTGTGTGCCGGCAAATACGGTGTAGTCATAACTCATGACTAAACACCGGGATTTATCTTCTGCAAATAAATCACCGTTAATACTGCCGGTGCCAGCCACTAAACCGTCGCTGGGGCTCATCTCAATTAATTCTTGGGGTGAGCGTCGCTTTTTCTGTGCGGCTACGGCCAACGATCCATACTCTAAAAAACTGCCTTCATCTAATAAATCATAAATATTTTCACGTGCCATACGCCCGCCTTTTTTATGGCGCTTGGCTACCGCTGTGGGGCGGGCATCATCTAAATTTTGGGCTTTTCGTTCTAACAACAAAGAAAGATCTTTGCGAACAGATTCAATATTAAATTGTGCCTCTTCTGATACTTGCTCCCCTTGATGTGATGATTTCTCAATCACTATTAAGGCATCCTCTTCAAAGGCCGCCGCGCCAACGGTTACTGGAATATTGCTGACGACACCACTGACCGGGGCGATGATAATGTGCTCCATTTTCATGGCTTCTAACACGCAAATTTGTTGCCCTTTTAATACTGTTTCATTTATTTCAACACACATTTCCACCACCACACTTTGCATGGGGCTAGTAACAAGCACACTGTTTTCAGTTACGTGTTGATCAATTTCGGCGTTGGATTTTGATTCACTGCTAGGGGGCAATGCTTGGTTACGGGAAATATAAAGCGGGGAAAGCCCCTCCATCGGAATTAACAGTTGCTCTAAATGAGTATCAATATACTGGGTAGAAACAGTATTTTTTTGAACATCAGGCTGCAGTAATAAACTTTTCAAAAAAGAAATATTGGTTTCTATGCCTTCAATATTACATTCGCGCAAACTGCGCTGGGCTTTACGAATGGCTTTTTGAAAATCATCACCGTCACTGTATATAATCAGTTTAGCCAGTAATGAGTCATAATAGGGACTGGTGGTGAAACCCACATACCCACAAGTGTCTACCCTAATGCCAGCACCACTGGGCATTTCAAAGTGACTTAATACTCCTGACGTGGGGTGCACCGAGCCATCTGCTTTTTGCTGCTCGGTATTCACACGCAACTGAATCGCATAACCCTTGCTGAATTTAATGCTATCTTGGTGAATATCTAACTGTGGCAAGCTGGTGCCGCCTGCTATTTTAAATTGTGACTGCACCAAATCTATACCGGTAATCGCTTCGGTGACTGTATGTTCAACTTGTACGCGGGGATTGGCCTCTAAAAAATAAAAGTTATCTTCAGCGTCTAATAAAAATTCAAATGTTCCCAAACCTCGATAATTAAGGCCGCTCGCTAAAGTTTTGGCGGCAGCACAAATTTGCTCACGTACTGAAGCGCTGATACTAGGGCTAGGTGCAATTTCCATTAATTTTTGCTGTCGTCTTTGCAAACTGCATTCACGTTCACCTAAATGAACCACGTGACCTTGTCCATCTCCCATGATTTGAATTTCAATATGGCGAGGCTTTTGTATTAACTGCTCCACATACACAAGCTCGCTACCAAAGGCTGCCAGTGCCTCAGACTGACAGCGGGCAAAGGCTTGTGGTAACTCATTTAAGTCCCTAACCGGACGCATGCCCCGGCCACCGCCACCGGCAAGGGCTTTAATCATGATGGCCGCACCCTTACCTAACCCCGTAAAAAAGTCGCAGGCTTGTTGTAAATTAACAGCCGAGTCTGTTCCCTGTGGTAAGGCCACATGAAACTTTAACGCTAATGTGCGTGCTCGCGCTTTATCACCCAAAATATTTAACGTGTCAGCAGTAGGTCCTATAAAAGTAATACCGGCTGCATCACAGGCTTTAGCAAGCTCACTGCTTTCACTTAAAAATCCGTAACCTGGGTGTATCGCATCGCAGTTATGACGCTTGGCCAGGTTAATAATTTGTTTAATATCCAGGTAGGCCGCAACTCCCATACCATCTAGCGCCACCGCTTCATCAGCTTTACGCACATGCAATGCAGAACCGTCATCTTCAGCGAACACTGCCACACTGGTGATCTGTAATTCGGCGGCAGCACTGGCAATACGAATGGCAATTTCACCACGATTGGCAATTAAAACTCTAGACACACTCATGGGGAAGTCCTAAAAATGGCAATACGATTTATTATTGTGTGACAAGCGTTAGTAACAATGCATTGCACTAAATGTAAAAGTAGCGGGCACACAGCTAGTTAATTTAATAAACTATTATTAGCATCCCATATATGGGCATACAATGGCACTGAGTATTATGAATGATTGGCTATAACTGACAGTGATGGTGGCGGTTAGATCTGTATGTGTTTAATTATTTTTTAAGCGCACGCAGAATATCCGCTCGCTGCCGCATGCTCGTCGTACTAATGGGTTTTACAAACTCGCTGTCCCCAATGGCATCTGGATTTGGATACAAACTAGCATCCTCAAGTAATTCCTTGTTAATTAATTTTTTAGCGGTCAAATGCGTAGTGGCAGCCCCCACTTCATTGGCATTTAAAACGGCTATGTCGGTGCGATTTAAAAAGTCTATAAACATCAGCGCCGCTATTTTTTTAGTCGTGGAGGCAATCACAGACAAACAATCAATCCAAATGGCGGTACCCTCTTTTGGAATCACATATTTCCAAAGGCCCTGATCTTGCTCACCATTTAAAACATATTGGTCACCACTGTAGCCCAGGGCCATATGTAAATTATCTTTATTTTCCGACTCGCTCAGGTAACTCAATGCATACTGATAGGTTAGTACGTGGGGCTTTTGACGCTGCAAAAGGCCATGGGCCGCTTTGATCTCTTTGCTGTTTTCTGAATTAAGCGATGTGCCCATTAATTTTAAGGCGGGCGTCAATGTATCGTAAAAACCCAATTGCATACCCACGTGCCCTTTAAGTTCCTCCCGAGGATAAAGCAAATCAGCCCATGAGCTAGGCTTAAAATTTATACGATCGCTGCGATATAGTATCCCCAAAGTCCCCCAAAAATAGGGTGTACTGTACTGGCCACAACTTTGGCGCCATATGGACCTCAAATTTGCTACATTGGGTAAAAGCTGCTGATCTAAATTAACTAGCTTTTGTAATTTACCAAAACGTTGGGCCGACAAACTGTCTATTACCACAAGGTCATAATCATCAATGGCTGAACTAGCCAATATGTCATCACGCGCAGGGTCGCTGTCGTAAACCACAACACGAATAGTGTGCCCCGTTTCGCGGGTAAAGGCCTGCACTACACCCTTGGACAGATATTCACCCCAGTTAAGTAAAACCAATTCCTGTGCTTGACTGTGGCTGAGCGCCAGCAGACACAAGATCAATGTTACAACACTTTGCATATGGGCTTTCATATCACTAAACATTACTAGTAGCGGTTATCTTTTTAATAATAGAAGCCTGTAAAGAGTCTGTCCAAATGCCCCAAAAAGGAGGGGGATGAATACCGTGTTGCTGAAATCCGCCCCTCCCAATACAGTTTATTGAATAGCACATACAAAAAAGCCCCTTAGAGTAGGGGCTTAATCAAATTACTTTACTCAGCAATCTTAGGTGGCCTTTAAAATGGCACTTCATCGTCAAAGTTAGATGGGCCCGAAGAGAAAGATACTCCGTCAAAGTCTCCAGAAGCTGAAGGAGCTGTTGCTTGCCCTGCACTTTCTATGCGCCAAGCTTGCAAGCTAGTAAAACATTTTTCAGGTTTACCCTGAGAAGACCATAGACGGCCTGACAGGTTGAAATGTGCGTTGATCTCCTGACCCACTTGATACTGATCCATCAAGGCGCACTTATCTTTCAGCAGCTCAAGGGCCACGTAATTAGGGTAATCGGGGTTTTCCCCTTCGCCGCTTAATTTGATAACAAATTCACGCTTAGTAAAGCCGTTTTGACCATAGGCGGTAGTTTCACCGATGGAGTGCAACACCCCTTGTACTTCAAACGTCTTAGACATAGCTTTCCCCTTAAAAGTTGATGGGGAATGATAACATTGAACCTAGGGGTAGCTCTAGCCAACAATAAAAGCAAGAACGTGAAAATAATTACATGCTTTTAGGCTTGATCCCATCTTTAACCTCGTAAGCACCTTAATAAACCCAATAGACGAGCAAACCCCATAAACCCAAGCCAACAACAAAACAGCCAAAACCCAGTAAAATGCTGCCCGTCCTGCTCCCTTTGTTGTGAAACATCGAATAGTGACGCCACGCTCACGTCTGCTCCCCCCCCTTTACTGCCAATTTGAATTTCATGTCCAAGGGCCTGAGGTTACATGTCACGCCCCTGTGCCTGCTCAAAAACCCACAAATTCGAAACACTTTTAATACTTTCCTTTCTATTAGCCCCCCCATTAGACGACTAAGTCATAACAGCAGCGAACTATCACAGATAAACAAAAAGTCTTACATACCGTTACTTTGATGAACAATTTTCTCTAAAAAATTGCAGGCAAAATTTAAAATGCCAACCATAATCAAATAACAACGGGAGACAAATTATGAAACCTATGCAAATCTCATGTCTTTTATTATTGATAACACTCTCTTTATACGGTTATGCCAGCGACAATCCCTTAAAAGTGAGTCAACAGGCGCAGGTAAGCCTGGATGGACTAAAACAATGGGACAACCCGGTGATTAGCCGAACCCTCCAAGTGCGCATCACTGAAAACCAAGCCCTCATTAATTTTGTAAACACCTCAAATCTCAATGCCATTACCACCGAACACGATGCCGATTATAATGAATATTTTTTATCCCTATTAAAAGATCAGGCCACTCTGGCTCAGCTTAGCAAGTCCTTATTAGGCTATTCACAATCCCAAGCATTGGATTTTGATGGCATGTTGCATCAACGTCCGCTCTTTCGCAGTCATCTTAAACGTGCATTAAATGAAATATTGGATAGACAATCTGGAAAGCGTTTATTAAATAAAATGTTATATTTTAGTTTGCAGGATAAATATGCTCAGCGTTAACGGCTATATGGCTTAGGTAATGAATTGTACTACAAACGATGGTGGTAACGGCTTGATTACTTTGCCCCCTTTTGCAGCCCCCCCGAAGACCCCAAACAATGGTAACTATGCCGTTATAAACATGGAAAATTCGCGCACCTAAGATACAATAAGTTCTATTCCCCTGTTAAATTGACCCTATTTATGAATAACAATAATAATTACCCCAGTGCGTTAAACCTTAAATACTTGCCCTCACGCCTGATGGTTTTTGCCCTGTATTGTGTGTCGTTTTTATCCCTTAAAAATAAACACCGTTTGGGTGCTTGGCTTGGCAAACAAGCCAAAAAAAGACTGGGATCACGTACTAAGGTGGCTCGCAAGAATATTCAAGCCTGCTTCCCTCATCTAAATTCACAAGATGTAGAAGAGATGGTTGAACAATGTTTCATTGAACTGGCCACAGGCTTCATTGAAGGCACTCATGCTTGGTGGCAAGACATGACTGAGTATAAAAAAAGCGTAAAAGTCACAGGTTTAGAGCACGTATTGGACGCACAAAAAAAAGGCAATGGTGTATTGGTACTGGGCGGACATTTCGCTGTGGTGGATTTTGCCATTCCGCTATTTTCATCTAAAGTACAAAAATTGGCCTATATGTACCGCCCTAATAACAATCCAATCGTGGATAATATGATTGAAACCGGCCGGGCCAAGGCTGGAGTGACGGGATTTAAAAAGAGCGAACTGAAAAAAATGCAGTCTTTCATGAAAGATGGGGGCATGGTTTGGTACGGCTGCGATCAAGATTTTGGCAAAAAAGCATCTGTTTTTGCACCCTTCTTTGGTGTGGATGCTATTAATATTACCGGCCCCAGTTGGATCGCGCGAGAAACGAAGGCCGCGGTTATATTCATGGGTATGCGTCGTCTTGGGCCAGAACAATACGAAATTGAGTTTTCACCTGAATTAGCAAACTTTGGTGAAGATGAACAACAAGATGCCATTAACTGGAACAAACAGTTAGAAGACGCCGTTCGACGCTATCCTGCACAATATATGTGGGTGCACAAACGTTTTAAAACTCGCCCAGAGGGTGAGCCCGCTTTTTATTAACACTGCGCTAACTGGGCATTTATAGTTCACCCTGGACTATCGATGCCCACACCACTAATTGCTTTTGCTAATAACCCCTTTGGCCTCTAACGACTCTCTGAATTGCTCGGTACGTAAGTAATTTGCTAAAAAATCACTGACCCCCAACAAAGATGATGATCGTACGTTTAAACGTTTTTCCTCTGGTATCGCCAATACTTCAAAGTAATCTAAAAAGTGAAAAACTGGACTGTGAGTCTTGGCATAAATGTAACCAGGATATTCATGTTCAATGGTTGTGCCGGTTAACTGACTGACCGATTCTAGAATTAACGGCCATGCTTGCTCCATAGGCATTTTCAGTTCAAACGGTTGAATACTGTGTACAAACGTCAGCGCTTCAGTAGAGGCGCAATTAGGTAAAGGCGGGCACCAACGCAAAGAACGATCTTGATCTGTTTGTTTTAACGGGAAAATGATACAAGCAGATAACTGGGATATTAATCCTAGCAGGATCATTTTTTTAATGCGAGTGAGCATAATGTCTACTTAACAGAGTATAAAGCAGCATAATAGCAATAAATTACTCTACTGCGCATATGCTTTAATTGTCATTGATTAACATTCCGTCTAGACCTTAAACAAAGATATACCCTGCTGCATATCCATCGCCACGTCATTAACCGAATCTGCTGCCACTTTAATATTATCAAGACGTTGAGCGTTTTCTTCACTTAGCTGGCGCATTACTCGGACATTTTCACCCATACTGCTCACTACACTTTCTTGCTCTGTGGTGGCTGAGGCCATCATGTTATTTAAATCTAAAATAGCATTCATGGATTGCTCAACCTCCATGAGTGCACTGTGAGTTTTACCTGTGTCTTCAACACACTGCCCCATAAGCGTTTGACTCACTTCCATTGCCGCCACAGTACTTTTACTGCCTTCTTGTAATTTTCCGATCATATTATTTATTTCTTCTGTGCTCTGCTGAGTACGGGATGCCAAAGAACGTACTTCATCTGCAACAACCGCAAACCCTCTGCCCTGTTCACCCGCGCGGGCAGCCTCTATGGCGGCGTTTAACGCCAATAGATTGGTTTGCTCAGCAATACCGCGTATGACATCCAATACCGAACCAATATTGTCGCTTTCTGCCGCTAAGGTCGTAATGGCTTGAGATGCCTCGTTAATCTGGCTACCTAAATGCTCCATACCTTGCTGCGCACGCTGGCTTTCTTGGCTACCGGTACTCACTGTTGCTTTTACTTGCCGAACTGAATCGGCGGCCTGTTCGGCATTTTGGGCGGTAAGTTGTATAGCACCGATCATTTCGGTCACGGCAGTGGTGATTTTTTCGGTCTCTTCTTGCTGCAATACTAACTGACTGGCATTTTTTTCCATCAACGAATTAAGCTCAGTACTGGACTGAGCTAGGCTTTGACTGTCGCCGCTCATGTTCTTGATGAGTCCATGAGTCTGCTCAATAAAGGCATTAAAGTTGTCGGCGATAGTATGGCCGATCATCTGGCATCGGTAACTTAGGTCCAGCCTTGAATGCCCTGTTATGTCGTCCACCGTTTTTTCCAAATCTTGGCTGGCTTCTTCTTTAGCATGAAGGTCTCGGGCCATGACCAGTAACACCCCGGTTTCCACCACAACGTACCCTGCATGCAAGAATATAATGTTCCAGCTGCTGTTGCTGGCGTCTAAAATATACAGGTTAACGCCTTGTTGTTGCAGCGCGTAAAATCCCACGTGATGCACCGCCACTAAGGCCGCTGATGCAAAAATAGGCAACCAATCATGGTAATAAAGTAACAAGGCTAAAAATGCAAAGAAACCAAAGTGCATCTCAATCATGCCCTGCGCTTGATTGACATGCAGCATGGTCATCACCATTAGTGCCAAGCCCATAAATATACGGGTGCTGCGTTGCCCCCCGTGCATTTTATATAAAATGGTGGCCACTAAGGCGGTACCACCACCCACAACAATGGCCTGGCCCCACGTGCTGTACATACTGGCCAACGCCAATGAATAGGCCAGTGTAATGTAAATTACCACTAACATAGTTCTGTCAGCCTTAGCATGTTGCTTCACAACTGCTGATCGTTCTTGCATAGGTATACTCCTATATCAACCATGGACAGTAGCAACCCACCGCTGCTGTATTGATCCATTTTGGGTTCTTTGTGTTTGCTAAACTGTCCATGACACGACTTACAAAGTCCTGTCCGGAACCGCACATCATCCCACTGCTGTAAGGGCCAAAATAAGCCAGTTCACCCTGAGCATCCCAAACCGCCACCGAAGGCGTAGCAGGAATAAACACGTTTTTCATTAATGCGTCTTTAGGTCCCAAGGTTATTTGACGAGCCTTTTTCAATAGCGGTTGAAGTTTTTGAATATGAGGCTCGCTGTAACGACTACACGGGCAAGTATCGTCACTAAAGTGCACAACCGTTGTTATAGGTGAGGGGGTTAGTCTTTGTTGTAGAAGGCTTAATTGCTGGCCGTTAAATAACACGTTTTTAGCATCAAACAACTGCCAATGGCGGTATTCAAACCACCAAAAAGCAAATACCATGGCACACAGCCAAGTTATAATCATTGGCCAAGCCCAGTTTACTTTAAACACTGCACACACCTCACCTTCGTCTAAGCGTAGACGAAAATGCTTATTTCACTAAGAAAAGTGCGACAATTTTTACTAACGTCGGGCATTGGCCCAAGGGTCAACCGGTCCATCAGCATCAGTCGTGTTGGAGGCGCCACTATCGTTACGGGTATTGGAGGGCTTAGAAGATTTATAATTACCATTGCGCCCGCCAAGAACTGAGGTACGTGCGCCACCAGGGTATTTACCGCTCCCCGTGCGTCGACCCGCACCGCCATTGTATTCAGCGGCTTTCTTTTCACGTTGTTGACGCTGTTTTTCGGCGTCTTCCAAGCTCAATTCAGCGGGTTCTCCCACACTTTGATGGGAAGGCACAATTCGGTCTCTAGGAGGTAAATTAAACTGGGCACCGCTGGCTTTAGGTAAGCTTTTAAATTGATACATATAAAATGCTTCCACTTTTTCACGGGCCCAATCGGTTTTCTTAAGAAACTTAACGCTGGATTCAATGCTGGAGTTGGTTTTAAAGCAATTAATGTTCAAATAGGCAAACATAAGCTCAAAGCCATAGTGATCCACCAGCTCAATCAGCAGGTTTTTTAAACTTAGGCCATGTAAGGGATTGTTTTTGTAACTAATATCATCGGTCATGAACGGTCCAGCCAAAAAAGAACTAAAGGGTATTATACGATTAAGCGTAGCAATTCCCAAAGACAATACACCCTCATATTGCCGTGAACAGCACTGATTTTTCTCGTATGATAGCAACACAATAAAAACAACGAATCAGAATCATGACACTCATCAATTTTGTGCTCGATCGCATCCGCCAGCTATTGCCCGCTTTCACGACGAAACTGCCCCATGTCACGACCTACACCCGTGAATTGCCCGTCAGTCTTTAGCGCATGTATGAAAACGCCATCGATGGCGAACACTTGCCCTGGTTGCATTCATCGTCTTTTTCCAAACTAGAGATACTGGATCAGGGGAAATGGGGCTGGCGCGCACGTGGCAATTTACAGCCTTATTCGTTCATGAATTCAATGGTATTAGAGTTTAGGGCACCTCTATTAACTGCTTGTAGCCTCTGGCTTTACGTCCTGTTCATAGTCAAGGCGGTTTTTCGAAGAAATGCTTATTGCCTTTCAAGGAAGACCAACGCGGGGTAAGGACAGGACGTAAAGCCCCGCAGGGCGTGACCTGAAATTCACATTTACTGCGTTGCAGCCTTTGAAAATGGAACCACCATTTTCTTCGTTCTGCGCCTTGTAACTGCAAACTTCAGGTTACGCAGAGGCTGCAATCAGTTAATGGAGGTGCCCTTAAACTTGACCGTGACAAAAACCGCTGGATTACGCGCACTCTATCTGGCTTAGGCAAGGGTACTGAAATTTGGACCCATGCCATTCCCATTGATGAAAATCGCATAAAAGTTATTGTTGATGTTTATGTACCTAAGCTTCCGCGCCTTCTAAAGCCCCTTTACGCTCAACAATACTTAGAAACCTATGCACACCTTTATGATGAAGACTTATGGATGATGGCTACTCGCCAAAATGAGCTGAACAGAGTAAAAGCAGGTAAAAGTCTAGATAAAGCAGAATATGTAAACTTAGGAACGTTAAGCGCATTAAAAGGCCTACTACCCAAAACATTTGATTTTAATGGTCATGCATTTCGCTTAATCAGCTTGAATGACACCTTAGTGGCACACTCAGCGTCGTGCCCACATATGCTGGGCCCCCTCAATGAAACCAACGCACTTCTAGGCACCGTGACCTGCCCTTGGCACGGTTATGAGTTTGATATTAAAACTCGACATTGTATTAGCGGTCAAAAGTGCAAGTTGGCTCCTGCCCCTATCATTCACATCGAAGGAGAACATCAAGAGGTCATAGCACGCATTCCTTACTCGTAAAACACGGTATCTCAGCCATAATATTCATAGCTAAAAGATAAAGGTACGCCCGTTTATGCGCCACGGTACAGTTGAAATATCCATTAAAGAAAGCTTAATTATTTGCCGGCCTATTGGCGCCTTCAACATGGACAGCGTGCTGTATTATGAACGGTCAGTAAACCAACAACTCAAAACCCTAAAAGGTCAAAAATGGGCACTGCTGAATTCATACCAAGATTTTGAAACCTGCGGGCCAGATGTCATCGAGCGCCTTAGAAATCAACTTATATGGTGCAACAAACATGGCTGTGAAGTGATCGGCTTTGTGACCTTTAACAGCCTTCAAAATTACTTTGTGAAGGAAGTGACAAAAGGTATTTCCTTTCGATTTATGGAAGTATTTAGCAACCAGGAAGAAGCCGAGAGCCGCTTACTTCAAGAGCTTTAAAAACACAATTCTACCCATAGGTTTAAGCGACGACTTTTGTTAATAAAAATTTGGGGGCACGTCAGTATTTTACAAAACACATGCCCCTCAAAACGATCTCTTAACTGTTTATAGGTATTAAAGGCTAAGTTGCCACGCCAATGTAAGGCTGTCGTCTTGAGCCATTTGCGGGCCGTCTAAATCTTGAGCCAGTTCCTTACTGTATTCAACGGCTAACCGATTACCCATGGGTAACGTGATGTTCATCCCCAACCCAGCCGTTAACGCATTACCCCCTTGTAAATCAGCATCAAGCGTCGGCGCCATCATGGCATTTAAGCGGTCATCTGCGCCTTCAATGGTTTGCCAATCTTCATAGGCTAAGCGTACTGACACTGATACCTGTTGATGCACAGGCATTTGCAGCCAGCTTTGTACTTTTACGCGATTACCTAATGTGTAATCTCGGTCATTTTCACCTAAACGTAGAGTGGCTTGTGCTTGCGCCCCATACGAAAAGTCTTCTTTTTGTGCAGTATAAGTAATGCCCGGCAGTAAGTCATAGGTGCCCGAGCCCAACTGCATGGCATATGGCAACACGGTACCGCTGTCATTTTCTTCATCTATGGAGCCGGTGGGTAAACTCATAACAAGATTTAAGTGCACTTTTTGACCGTCTTCGCTCAGTATGTTGTGCAATGCGCCCACTTTGAGGTCGCCAGCTCCCTTACTGTCCATAGACATGCTCATACCTGTTTTCATTAACATATCCATGTCTTTTTCTAAGTAAGGCAGCATAAGCATCGCGGTGGTGCTATTGGTGGGAGCGTACATTAAACCAAACATGTGCATTTTCATGGTCATGGAAGTGGGCGCCGACATGTAACCATTACTAGTGTCATCTAAGACTGCTTGGGCCGACACTGCTTTAGTGCCCTCTTGCAGGCTATTCATATCCATCTGCATATTCCGATAAGACACCATGAACTCACCCTGATTATGAGTGTGTTCACCCATGACAGAAATAGGCGCATGCGCATCCGGACGAGCGCTATTCCAGTCATGAGCAAAGGCGGAGCTTGTGGCCAACATTAGGCAGGCAATTTTAATGCTGGGATTTAGCGATGACATAGAGACTCCGAACTCAAAAGAAGTGGCAAGCGTGTAAGAAATGAAGCAAGAATTGTATCGCACATCCCTCTCAATAGGCATGCGGCAAATTGTCGCAGGCAAGAGTGAATATAAGGGCAATATTATCATTTAAGTGCCCTAGGATTAGGGTTATTACTGCACGTTAATTCGCTCACCAACCCGTACATAATGGTAATTATTGATAAAGTATTCACTGACGTATTCAATTACCTCATCACTGGTATCATGTGCTCCCAAAGCCATAAACTGTACACCCGCTTGCTTTAATAGACTCATTTCTTTTTGCATATCCTCAAATGTGATGGGGTTATGGGGCCCCTCACCTGAGGCAAACATACGCTGCAGGTTAATGCCCAGTAGGTTAAGGCGGCCGTTAGGTACTGGGTAATGCAAGTCTCCCACTACACCATAAATGGGTTCATCAAATACGCGCTTAACTTGATCTAAGATCTTGGGCACACTTTGATGGCCACATCCTACAATCACCACCAAACCTTTGCCTACCAGCTTTATTACCAATGCCTGCTCTTGAATCTTGCCCATTAATAACTGCCTTGAAATGGACCCTAAGCTTGCAACCCCGTCACCAATCACCGTGGCGTTGGGAATAATATTAACGTGCGATCCTGGGTAATAAGTAGGAGTTGGCGCATAAATATTGGCATGGGATAAATCCACTTGCTGCAATCCCATGGAAAACGTTTGTGTATTCACCCAAGACTGGCCGCCACTATGGTCTAAGTGAGCATGACTTAAAAAAATCGTATCTATGTCACTTGTTTCAACGTTCAGTTGTTGCATGTTGTGCTCTAACGGAGACGGAGACGTGTTATTGTGATTAAAACCCACGTCAAATAATATCGTATGCTGATCCGTTTTAATTAAATAGGAAACCCCAGCTTCCCCCTGCAATGAATCATCCCTAGTGTGCCAATTGACTAACGGCAATATTGAGAGGGTTTGAGTGCTGCCAAACGCTGGAATTTCATTTACAACTCGAATTGTCCACTCTAATTCTATAGCCTGTTTTTTGTTCTCAAATGCCATAAAAACGTATGCCAATGACACCGCTAATAAAAACAGCACACTCATTAGCCACTTAACCCAAGCCTTTAAAAATTTTCCTGTAAATAGTTTCATGGATTAAAATATTTTTGTAAATCTGAAGGGATCGGCATCGGTTTAATTGGGCTTATACGTGCACGCCCGCTATTGCCCAGAGGGACCATGCCTATTAAGGATCCAACACTCATGACCATGCGGGTAAATTGCCCCATGGCTTCTCGCCAATCTGATATTTTTAGCGCCACCTTCATCATCCAAAAGTGGTTAATAACATGGGGGATGTAATTTCGTTGCCCTAAAATATGGGCACGTTCTAAATGTTTAAAACACTGATCATAATTAGCTAGCAAGTAGTGCTTTCGCGCTGACGTCATTTCGGATTCAAATGCCGATTTAAGTTTTTTATTCATATATACAACCCTTTTTTGGTGGCGCGGTCTATTTACAGGTTTAGCACCATTTACAGTCAGTGTAGGGGGCATATGGGAGGAATAATTGAATAAACTGGCTATTGCTATGCTTAAGGGTAAAGAAATACCTATATTCAACATCTGAATTTCAGAGAAAATACTGGTTATACGGCATAAATATCCTAACTTATGCGAATGTGAGCAAACTTAATGCTTATCTGACATCATTTTATTGGGGTGGAAACGGAAAAATAAATATAGCGCCACCATAAAGGTAATGATTTCAGCTACTGGTAATGCCCATAAAACAGAAACCGAGCTGACAAAGTAATAAAATATAGCCAGTAACCCACACGGTAATATAAGCGATCTTGCCAAAGCCAGTATGGCTGACGCTTTGGCTTGGTGAATGGCGGTTAAGTAGGCACTAATGGTAATGCTGATACCATTGAATATAAATATCGGCCAGAGCGTGTTAACAAATCCATAGGCTAACGCTGCGGCTTGCTCGGAGTCATCATCAAGAAAAACGTGAATAATTGGATCGGTGAAGCCTAACAATAAAATCAAACACACAGCACTAATTAACAAACATGCCATAAAAGATAGCCATAAAAATCGTACAATACGCTGTCGGTTGTTGGCTCCAAAATTTTGACTCACAAACACCTGCACTGCCTCAGATACCGAAAAAATCATCATCATACCCATCATTATTAAATAATTAATAATGGTTATCGCCGCCACACCCTCTACGCCAACACTGGAAATAATGATCCAATTCAATAAAAAGGCTACAACTGCGCCACTGACCTCATTAATAAACTCGGACAAACCGTTATAGGCTGACTGTACTATTTCAAAGCAATTTTTAGCACGATATTGTATTTTTAACGTGCGGTTTTTTTTTGAAAAATACGTGATCAAAATTAATAACGACAATATTTGAGAAAGTCCCGTTGCCAAACCAGCACCCGTTAAGCCCATGTCTAGTTTAACAATAAAAATATAATCTAATATCACATTCATCAGCGCACCAAAGGTTAACCCTACAGCCGCTAAATTGGCAAATCCGTCTAAACGAATAAAGTAATATAGGCCTATCGCCACCAGTTCAACCACTAAAAATGGAACATACGCTAAAAAGTATTGTGCCATCAGCGGGTAGAGATCTTGCGTGGCTCCCATTGCTTGATAAATAGCCTTATCAAATATCACACTTGCAACAACAATTATAATGCCGATGAAAAAGCAGGTAATAAGCGTTTTAGTGAATATGCTTGAGGCTGCGTTAAGGTCATGTTCACCCATATATTTACCCGCGCGTACACTGCCGCCCACCGCAAACATAAAGGCGATGCCAAATACAAATGTCAGCATAGGCATCAACAGATTAATAGCCGCTAACGACTGAGAACCTAGATAGTTACCTACAAAAATACCATCCACCACCGCTGCCGAACTGATTGATACAAAACCAATCATTGAGGGGATCGCAATTTTTAAAAAATTGCTCAGTATGTGGCCGGTAAGGACAAAGTTATTTGGGGATACGTGTTGCACAATAGCTCGATTATTTTTAAGACTATCTTAATGATGAAATGAAACTGGGCAAGCCTAAAATGGTGACGATGCAAATAAGACTTTATATTTAATATGACTAAATAATTTATGTTTCATATATACCAATAAATGAGAGGAGAAAACTATATGCATTAAGGGGTACACGCCTGCGTTAAATACTCCCTCTCAATTAAAGCCAGATAATATGTTCAAAAACAGGCTAAGAAAAATAGAATTTAGTGAGGTGAATCAAGCATTTAACTCGCGTACCACGTCATTGTGAACTATATATAAGGTGAGACTAACGCTTTGACCATAACAAAATCATCGCGCTATCACGTCCCATCCCTAACAAGAGGCCGGAATATGCTATTAAGTCATGTACTTGGAATGTTCACCCACCCAGATAAAGAGTGGAGTCACATTAAAAAAGAGCATAAAAGTCCTTTGTTAGTATATGGCGCTTATGTCGGGATATTAGCGCTTATTAGTCCAATTTGTGCCTATATATCCACCACTCAATTTGGCTGGCAGGTTGGCAGCGGCCAACTTATAAAACTCACCCCCGAAAGTGCCCTTCCCCTAGTGATACTAACCTACGTTGCTATGTTGGTCGGCGTATTTGGATTGGGCTGGGCCATCGACTGGATGAGTAAAAATTACGGCAGTAGCCACGACAAGTTTTTTGCCTACGGCATTGCCTTAACGGCCTATTCTTGTACCCCTATGTTTCTGGCGGGTTTTATCCTTTTATACCCAGAGCCCATTGTAAATACCTTAGTATTTTTAGCGGCTGCCGGTTATACCGGTTATTTAATGTACGATGGTTTGCCCATTGTATTAGGCATAGAAAAAGAACGGGCGATTCCCTTTAGCGGTGCTATTTTAACTGTTGCCTTGGTTTATTTAGTGGTAACCCGAGTAGGCACCGTTATTGTATGGAGCATGGGTTTTGCTCCTCAATTTGTCACGGGGTAAGCTTTCTAAATATGGATATTACAATGTCGCTTAGTTTAATTTAAGCGGCATTTTTGTAAGGCACTTCTGTGAAAACCGCCAAGGATTTAAAACAGCTAAGACGAGCGGCTACAGAGTACACTTGTCATATACACCCGCAAACATTATTGATGACTTAAATCACATATCAGGAGCATAACCTTATTATGCACCTTCTACTTTGTCTTTTACTGTTGGTGCTATTGCCTGCTTTTACTTGGGCAACTGACACCATAACGGTTAAACATTACCAACAGCAAGCCCGTTATGCCGTTGGTAATAAACTTCTGCATTTAGCACTTAGTAAAATTAATAAACCCTATTATATCCATACCCCAAAGAGCCAACGGGTCAATGAAGGAAGGGGCGAATTACAAGTTATTTCAGGCGACGTAGATGTACAGTGGCTGTCTACTACACCATATCGCGAACGTAAAATGATCCCCATTAAAGTCCCTATTTACAAAGGATTGCTAGGTTTAAGACTGTTACTTGTTAATAAATATAGTTTTGAGTTCATTAGCAGAGTAAAAAACTTAGATGGACTTCGCCAGTATACAGGAGGACATGGCACCCTATGGGCGGATCTTCCAGTATATAAAGCTAATAATCTTTTGGTGAGAACCCATGTTAGTTATGAAACTTTGTTTAGGCAGCTTCAAGATAATCGATTTGATTATTTTCATCGTGGAATAAATGAAATATGGTCTGA
>MAAA01025571.1_pt1 | contig 22108 bp, 19 predicted proteins | sample 1115971 | NCBI WGS metagenome assembly MAAA01 (sample SAMN04961123, study PRJNA320927) | seawater metagenome | isolation source: sample BD02T6 sea water enriched with oil for 6 days | place: USA:Gulf of Mexico | collected 2013-07-27 | reverse complement strand
AATCAGGCGGAAATTAAGGCTGTGGCTGTGTACGATGGAATAATTTAATGCGGTGCAAGGTTGAGTGTTGGCAAGGTAGAGGGTGCCGCCATCTGCTCCAGTGAGCTTTTGCGCTTCGTCTAAAATCAGTTCGCACAGGCGCGTGATGTTGCGCTCACTGATGAGGCTGCGGCCTATTCGTACCAGGCTTTGGTAGTTTGATTGATGCATAGTGCCCGCGTTTTCTGTGCTGTTCTTTGGGATTTAGCTGCCTTATATAAAGGTTAGCTCAATTCCCGAGCGGGGGGGCATGGTTTGTTATGTTTTGCTTATTTCCAGGGGCAAAAGCAACCTTTACCAATAACATTATAAAAGGGCCTGGGTTGAACGCTTCTTAGTTGGCCATCGATGATGCTGGTGCTGGATTGGCTGCAAAAAGCGCCAAAGCCCAAAGGGCCAAAGTAAAGGAGTTGGGCAAGGGGGTCTTCAATCAATAATGTGGGGCTAGATGGCCATTTAGTCAGTAATTCAGGCGCAAGTGTGATGATTTTAGTGTCTGGGTTAAGGATTTGCAGTGAAGCCAGTGTGTGTTTAGCGCTTTGTGGAATAACGGTGATGTGTTCTATGTTTAATTCTTTAGCGATGGCCGTGGCGCTTAACGCATGGCGGCGAGCAAAGCGGTTGCATAAACAATCGGGTTGCCAAAACTGAATCACCCGTGAGGCCGTTGTTTTAGGGGGGAGTAAGGCGCTAAGTTGGCTAAACCACTGCTCAGTATAGCTGGCCTTTAGAAATTCAGGGGAATATTCGGTGTAAGCATGGATGTAGCGCCCCTGAAACCAGCTGGCAAATATCAGTAAGGCGGCCAACCATAAGGCCAAAATGACCATAATGCCCAGCACTAATTTACGACTGCTGGGCGCAGCTGAGGTCGTTTTCAATATTAGCTCGACATTTTGTTCTGGTTTTTAATTTTACTTGCCGCTTGTTCCAAGGCTTTGGCAATGCGTTCACGGTCGTAATTGTTGATGTTGTTGGTGTCCATGTACATAGAGAACCCCGGTAGCTCGTGTTCCACAAAGGTGGTTTTGGCGGCAAGGTTGTGTCTAAAGTCGACCACTTGGTAAACCGGAACTGGGCGGGAAAAACCCTTGGCGCTAATACGGCCTTTTTCACGGCAAATAATCTTGTCTTGAATAAGGGCGTAAGATTCATATGATAATAATATTTCATTTGAATCGGCGGCGCTTTCTAGACGGCTAGCCATGTTTACTTCTTTACCAATAATAGTGTAATCCATGCGAGATTCGGTACCGAAGTTGCCCACTGTGCAATAGCCTGTATTAATTCCCATGCGTATTTCTAGTGGGTCTTTAACGCCCTGAGAGCGCCATTTTTGTCTTAATACTTTCATGTGCTTGCGCATTTCAATGGCCATGGCCACACAGGCCAGCGTATCTTTTTTGGCCCCTTGGGTTTTAGGGTCACCAAAAAACACCATAATGCTGTCACCAATATATTTGTCTATGGTGCCGCCGTACTTAATGGCGATATTGGTCATTTCGGTTAGGTAGTTGTTAAGCAGATCGGTTAATACCTCAGACTCAATCTGCTCAGAAAGAGACGTAAAGCCCTTAATGTCTGAGAAAAAAACCACCAATTTTTTACGCTGAGTTTGCAGGCGAACATCTTGTTTACCCGAAAATATAGATTCTAATATTTGTGGGGATATATACTTAGAGACTTGGTTGGCCAAATGTTTGTGTTTTTGTTCCTGCTCTTTAATGTTTATATGCAGAAACTCTAATAACTTGGTTTGTTTGCCTGATAAATAACCGGTAACGGCTAAATGAGTGGCCAGTCCCAGTGCAACAATGATCTCAATTATTAAAGGAGCTTGTGGAGTAAACCTAAACCCTACAATTAAGGTTCCAAGGTAGCCGCCTATGGCCAAACAAAGTACACACGCTAGCCAAATACTAAAGCGGCCCAAGACAATAGAAGATGTATTTACAATAATGGCAAAAAGGATGCTGGGTAAAATTGCAAACTCCATATAAGCCATTAAAATCCCAACAAAAATAGCATCCACTAGAATAAGAAACGGAAGCCTTAAATGTTCTTTCTGTGCAGGCACCTTTTTACTAATGAGAAGCGCCAGTATCGGGTAGAATAACGCAACAATGATGAATTCAGTGTGATGAAAGCTCCATATGTTTTGCTGATGTGCCAAGCCCAGCATGACAGAACAGGCAATAAAACCAACACTGCGCGAATAAAATTCATGCATGGGGTTTTGTGGCGTATTTTTTATGGCTTCATTCATTAACGATCAGTGTTTCTTGGCTTTAATAATGCGTAATCGGATCTGCTATTTAATACGCTGAGAGCCTTATGTGCAAGGCCAGCTATCAATTCAGTTTAGATTAAAGAACGGTAAAATATTAGGTGGAAACTTGAATACAACAATTGAACTGCTGCAAACGCGAGTTTCCTGTGGGAAATTAGCCGCACCTGCCCCAAATGAGGCAGAATTAGCGCAAATATTACGTTGTGGATTACGTGGCCCAGACCATGGTCGACTTAAGCCTTGGCGTTTTCATGTGGTGCAGGATCTAGCGCGAAATAAGTTAGGAGAGGTGTTTGCTAAAGTGGCAAGTGCTCAGCCAGAGTGCCCACAAAGTAAGATTGATAAATGTCTGGCGATGCCATTACGTGCCCCTTTAATGGTAGTAGTGGTGTGTGAACCGCAGCTTGATACAAAAATTCCCGCCAGTGAGCAGTTATTGGCGGTGGGGGCAGCCGTGCAAAATATGCAAGTGGCCATCAGTGCTTTGGGTTACTCGTCAATTTGGCGAACCGGTGAGATGGCATACACCTCACAAATAAAGCAGGCATTTGATGTGAGTGAATCGGGTTCAATTGTGGCATTTTTGTATATTGGAACAGCCCAGGTAGTGCTTAAAACACCAGAAATAACCTTGCAACCTTATGTGAAAAATTGGATTTAGTGCTTATAAATCAACTAATTACTTGCATTTGTACTCTTGGTAAGTAGAATACGCGGCCTTGTTAAGCCTATAGGCGAAGCAAGTAGTATTAGGTGAGGTGTCCGAGTGGCCGAAGGAGCACGCCTGGAAAGCGTGTAAACCGCAAGGTTTCGAGGGTTCGAATCCCTCCCTCACCGCCATTTATTTTTAAAAAACCGCTCATGTAGCGGTTTTTTTGTGCCTGTAATTTGTGTGAGCACTGGTTTATTGCGTTCCATATAAACTACCTATGATTTAAGGGTTGAGTACCTAAAAACTGCTACGCTTAAAAAGAGTTCAGATGCAGGTAATGTTATGTGTTTTAGGTCCATTTAAGCGGTATGAATAACCCTAATAACCAAAAAATTCGGCTGTATATCATGACCATTGCGCTATTAGGCGGCTTGGGGTTTTTAGGTTACCTGCTATTTAATATTTCTGTTGCGCAAAAGCATGAAGACAGCATATCGAAATTACATACTGTTAAATTTCCCGTATTGGAGCAGTTTTCAGCATTGAAGCAGGGCCTTCGTGATGTACATGAAAATATCTCCACGGCCCTAGTGCTTGAACATGAATTTTTATTAGAAGAAACCTACAGCACCGCTAATCAGTTCAGCAGCCGTATTGACGTTATCAATGAACTAGATCCAACCACAATTGAATTGACCGGCGACCTCAAAGCTCAATTTGACGGGTATTTTAAAGCGGCCAAAGTAGTGGCTGATGTACTTATTAATAACCCTGAAAAGCCCCGTCTTTATGAAGATAAATCCTTAGAGGTAAACTACCTCAGGCTTCAGCTTGATAATCATCTTGATCAAATTTTAGATCAGCTTAAAGACCAATATGTGATCGCTTTGGGTAATACCAATGAACAAATGAGATCTGCTAATCAACTTGCGGCCGTATTAGGTTCGGTGCTCATAGTGGCGTTGGTGGCACTGGCTTGGATTATTTCTGTCACCGTGTTGGTGGCTATTAATAAAAGCGATAAATTAAAGGAAATATTCTTAGCGACTATGAGTCATGAACTAAGAACGCCCATTAATGGTATTTCTGGGGCTATCTCATTATTAGAAGACACTAAGCCCACGGCTAAACAACAAATCCTGTTAGATGCCTGCAAACTATCTGAGTTAAGCATTACAACAGCCATTGACGATATTTTAGAATTCACCAGTATGATGTCCGGTAAGGTGCACATCAAACCTCTTGTATTTTCATTGCAAGAATCCCTTGATGAAATCATTCTCATTTTTAAAAATGATTATCAAATGAAAGGGTTAAGCATCACCATTAATGATCAACTGCCCAACGGCTTGATATATGCCGATTTAAATCGCATTGCTCACGTTTTACGGCACCTTATTGGCAATGCAATTAAGTTTTCAGAGCAAGGCTGTGTGCGTGTTCGCTTAGAAGCTCATGAAAGTGATGGCATAGAGCGTATATCTAAGGATAGCAACATAGATAATAAGGGCGTTATTCAAGTCAGCATTGTAATTGAGGATGATGGTCCTGGCATAAATGAGAATTCTATTAATGATGCTCTTAAACCTTTTCATCAAATAGATGGCTCGTTTAATCGCCAACATCAAGGCATGGGTATTGGGCTGCCAATATGTAGTAGCATTGCCAAAGCCATGGAGGGAAAGATTGAATTAAAAAACCGTAAAGAAGGTGGTTTGTGCGCCCGTTTTATTTTTAATACCCCGTTACATGTTGGCATACCAGAAAAGGTGAGGGTGGCAACTAAACCACTGGCCATGGAAAATGTTAAAAAGGTATTGATAGTAGAGGATAATAATGTAAATCAAATGATTTTAAATGCCTTTATAGAAAGACTCGGATTTCGCACGGATACCGCCAATAACGGTGAAGAGGGTTTGAAACTTGCTACACAAAATGATTACGCAATGATTATGATGGATTGCCAAATGCCGGTCATGGATGGATTTGAATCAACTAAAAATATTAGAAAGCTTGAGGGTGCAAAAGGTCGGGTGCCAATTATAGCCGTTACAGCAAATGCGATGGAAGGAGATAAAGAGCGTTGTTTAGACTCGGGTATGGATCACTACATAAAAAAACCTATTAAAATGGAAATACTTAAAGCGGTCATCTCAGAATTTTACAGTTAATAGGGTGTATTCAATATCCTTCAATTCGTTAGTGCCGCATCAAACAGAAATTAACAGTGTAAACTCTTCTTAGATAATGCCGTTTCATTTTGAAACACGATTTAAGCGTTAAAAATATCAACTTAATTAATTATGTTGTTCTATTTTATAGGCTTATCAATAAGAATAAACAATTTTAACTTTTTCGGTGACCTGATTTTTATCCATGTATGCGATGGCATTCCTGGTGGTAGACACGTACTGCACAATGTTTAGTGTGCTTTTAATTTGTGTGGGCAAGCGGCCTTTTCCACTGAATAAATAGTGCGCACGGTAACGTTTTAATTTTGATTTATTCATGTTAATTACATTAGAGTAAAAATTTTCATAGTCATCACTTTTTTCTGAGTTATCAATGGGCTCAACTTTCATGTCTGAATCTGGGAATTTATGCATACGTCCTAAAAATAATCTCTGTACGTCTTTTTTACTTAGGGAGTGAATAGGGTTTTCTGGGTTTACCACAACAACAATATCGGCTTGAATGTTAACCGCTAAAAGTGAAAACGTTAATATTATTGCCGACAGTATGATGTTTTGTATATGTATTTTCCATTTACCTCTATTAATTGGGTATTTCATATTAAAATACCACATCGATTACAATTGATGTCATTAAACCATCATCAGGGTTGTCAGCTAGAGCGTTGTCCACTGTGAACATTCCTGATGTGTTTTTTAGGAAATTAAAATATTCAACTTCTATTTTTAGGTTGGCTTGGTCATGGATTTCATATCTTACACCAAAAACGATGGATTCTTGCTCGGTATCAAAATCATTAACAAGATCGGTAGTCGTCGCGCGCAAATCATCTAATGCGGAGCCTCCTGGGGTAATGGGTATTAAGACTTCAGTCTCTTTGATTTTATTGGCTATGCCGTCAGCAAACTCATTGTGGAATTCACCGTAGGATATATAAGGCGTGTAAACGCCAAGTTGATAAGAAAGCGATATATAAAATCCGGTGGCATCGTTAGAAAAATTATTATCTTCATTGTTAAAATACATGGCTTCTGTCATTAATACCCATAAGTTAGGCTCCCACATAAAGCTTGCTGACAAGTACTTTACTGCTTTGTGTTTAGACTCGAGATTGTTTGATATATATAGGAAGTCTTCTTCTGCTTGTGCGCTCAGTGCAGAGACACTGGCGGCAGCACTTTTAAAGGCTTCTTTTAATGGGGCTGCGGTGGGGGCTAAAATGGATACATCTAAATATTCAGTATTAATACGCCACATAAAATCAGACCAATTAGCCGTAATATTTACGCCATAAATAGAGTGGTTGGTTATATCTAAGTCATAAAATATTGCTGCCGAACGTCCAGCAATTAATTGGTATTCAATGTCCACATCCCCATGGCTGGTGCTGTAGATGAAATCGATACCATCAAGGTGTTTAAGTGGGTCTGCAAAGGAAGGGTAAGTGTTTGCGGATGGGCGTACCCAAGGATACGTGAAGCCTACCTCTAATGTGGCAGAGTAATAATATAAAGGGTTGCGTATGCGGCCAAAACGAAACTGCATGTCTCCGGTGGGTTCGAAACGTAATAATAGCCATTCAAGTTCTGGGGTGTAAATGTCGTCCCCTGTATAGTTGAAGCCATTGGCCACTAGCTGTCCAGTAAAGCCCCATTGTTCTGATAGTTCTTTGTCAAGCTGTAAACCTAATACGCTGTCTGAATTAAACGACCATTCATTTTCATAGTCTAACGCTCTTTGGTCATCGGCATAAATCCGTCCAGCTCCTAGGGAGGCAAAACCTGAAAGGCGCCAGTCATCCTCGCCATAGCTGTTTATAACGAATGAGAATAAAACACTCGCTAATATGACTTTAAGCACAAGCCTGTCCCTATCTTAAGAATACTCTATTTAGTGTAGGTGATAAAACATAATAGCTTATGTGCTGGTTGATGGTTTGGCTGGTTGTTACCAATTATTTAGTGGCTTTATCAGCGATGCAGCACATAGAATTCTTGTAGGCTATGGTTTGTAAGGAATTATCAAGATATTCATAGTGAGGGCGGATGTAAGTATTTGACTTGGGTAGCGTTGTATTGCAATTCAAAATCATTTTATTTGACGTTAGGTTTTGTTGTGCTATTTAATTAAAGATACACACCTAAGGCTGGGTGGTGCCATTGAATAATGTATGTATTGTCATCGCATTTACGGAGTAAAAAGTAAAAGGTCATATCTTTTTAATTTTTATAACTCATAAGTGAAATAATATAAAAATATTTTTAGCTATCAAATAGTTCTTTCGTGTTTTATTTATAAAAGAACTTAATGGCGGATCTCAGGTACTTCCCACAGATCAATGCCATACCGTTTGTGTCTGGCGTGTAATGGATAGTGTTGCGTTTTTCCTGTAAGCGCTCTATTGGCAGCTGCCTAGTGCTGGGAGGCTAGAAGTTCCTAAAGTCACGGCTAATTGACTCTATTATTGTGGGGTTAATTTCGGCTATTTTTGCTAACTCAGGCCAGTCTTGTTTGGCCGCAAGAACTGTATTTATTATGGTTTTAGACTTGTGTTTACTAATACCAGCGAGCTTGCCCACTTGTAATAAATCTTCTAGTTCGAAGTCGGTGTTTTTTCCGTTTATTGTCATTTGGTGAGTGGATGTCCAATCACCTTTTGGGTTGTATGAATAGGTGATATCAAATGCTGGGCTCAGGCTCCAAGCGCCATTTCTATCCATTAAGAACTCTGTGTTTTTTGTATGATCATCTTGGTTTCTAAATATTACGTTAAATACCATGCGCAGAAATAGTTGCTCTATTTCTGATTTTTTTAATTGTAATTCTTGGCCCGCAACCATTAATTGCTCGTACGATGTGCCATTTCTCATGTTGAAATCATAATGCCCAAGGCCACATAGGCTGCTTTTGTGAATTTTTTCTCCATCAATACGATCATACCGCTTCGTCATAAAATGTGCTCGACCTCCTTCTTCAAGTAACCGGCACTTTGACATGTTTATACCTACACGTGTTGCTAGCAGGTGGTAAGCATATTCAATGCGGCTAAATCCTTTGGGGTCTGCTAATTCTTTGTCGCTATTTTCATTTATGCCGTCGAATTTTATTAACCAGCTATCAAATCCTTGGGTGGGTTTTTTATGTCCAGCCACAATGACACCAGTACTTTGATTCCAGTTAATAATGGCCTTGGCTCTGGCGCCCCCCGCTGAAGTGCCAACTTGTAATATGTGCGCCATTTCTTCAGTGCCCAGCTCTGCCGTTGTTAATTCATAGTTTTTTGAGCTCATTACTTTGTTCACAAGCTTCACTATTTTTTCTATTTCAATGGGCTCTTGGGTGTTGTGTTGTTCAGTAGGAGAGGTGGTTGGGCTGAATTCTAATGCGCCCATGGCGCGAGTTCCGGTGTAACAAAGGCGCTCCACAGGGTTAAAGCTATCTGGCGAGCGCTTCTCTTTGATGAGCCACTGGTCAATGATGGCGTTACCGTATTTATCGGGCAGCACATCGGCCAGCATGCCGGGAAGACCTTTGAATGTTTCAAAAGAGAGTGCGGTAAAGCGGTAAGGTTCTTTTCTGACAGGCATCATCAGCGGAGCGACTTCAATGCCAAACGCGATGAACTCGGGTGTGTATTGAAAATCTGCGAATTGGCCGGTTTGGTTCCAGCTGATTATCGCGATATCGGTTCCCCATAATCTTACCTTGGCGAGCTTAATAGACATTATTTTTCGTCTCCCCATTTAACTTGATTGTTGTCTGATTTATGTTTATGGGTTGGTGTGGCTTGTGGTCTCTTTGATTTTCCTGAGGCACGGATTTTTGAATTCTTTTTTTGTATTTCAAATTTCTCTATGGGTGTTAACTCTGTCGGATCGGGCAGGGCGGTATAGAGCAGCCCAAGTAAGTCTAATGAATGTAGATATTTGAAGAGTACAGAGCTATTGCCGCCCTCACTGGCCTCGATTTTTTGAAGGGCTTTTATGCTAATGCCCGCAATTTCGGACTGATCTGTTTGTGATGTATTGTTTGAAAGGCGTTGCTTTCTGCCTGCTTGTGAAATGCGATTTAGTATTGATGTTACGGCTTGTTCGCTAGTTTGATGAGGCTTTTTCATAATAAGTGTTTTTACGCCTGTTATGCGTGATATTAAGCATAATAGGTATTATTGCACTTATTGATGTAAAGTAAAGTTTGTTAAGGATTAATAGGTGTAAAAACACCTATTAATGATGGATTTTGTGTTTTATAGGTACATTTAAGCCTGTAGTTGGTGTTATGGCCTAGGCATGTTAGCGATTAGCCTCACTGAATAGTTCATTATTAGGCGAGGAGGCGGCTGTGTTGAGCTACGTTTAAAAGGGCTATAAATCGCCGTAGGCACCTTGACCTATATCTAGAATATGCCCCTTAAGATAAATAAAGGTTTAAAATGGGTGTTTGGTTTAATTGGATTAATGTTGCAGGTGGCGCCTACGCCTGGATAGGGAATGAAATTTTTAAACGTAGGCCGGCATCAGAAGTCTTAACTTCAATGATGCCATTTAATAGCTGGGTGATAATGTTGTACGTTAAATACATGCCTAAACCTATTTTCCCCCGGCTGCCGCGCATAGTTGTGTAGAACGGATTAAATAACTCCTCTTCACCTTTAAGAGATAATCCTGAGCCATTGTCTTGGTACTCTATTTGTATTTCATTTTCATTTTTTTGCGCATAAATATAGATGTTATGGTGTTTATTATGGGTGAAGCCGTGATCTAGGCTGTTGCTGGTTAATTGATGAATAACTTCACTAAGAGCTTGATGGTAACTTGATAGCTTTAACGTTGCAGGGCAATCGATAGTGACGTTAACGTTCATGTTATCAATGGCTTTTCTATTTCGCTCTATACCCAACTCTAAGGTGTTTAGTAGATTGTTATTGGATGATTGATAGTCAAGCTGGCTGACAGATATGTGCTTGAACTGTTGCAATAACATTCGAATGCGAAGTAAATTATCTTCTGTAAGCTCAAGTGATTCCACTTCCTCTGATAATATGTTTTGGAATATAGCGCGGGTCAGCTTTTTATCTTCATATGAGTGAGCAAGGTTGCTTATTAAGTCCTTAATATGGCTAAGCCCAGTAATGGAGGATCCAAGTGGTGTGTTAAGTTCGTGACAAATTCCAATGATTAGTTGCTCTAAGGAATTCATTTTATCTTTTAGAGCTTGCTCTTTTAAGTGTTCATTTTCTTTGCGCCCAGTGATGTCAATCATAGAGCCCTCAAAATATTCAATTTCATTGTCGTGGCTCATCACAGGGCGCATAGACAGTGAAACCCATACGGTTTTTCCGGTGATGTGTTTTACCTTATCTTCAAAGTCTACAAGTTCGCCATTTACTTTCATTATTCTCATTAGTTTTTCGGGTACGCTTTGGTCAACAGAGATGTCGGTAATGTTGTTTGAAATGTCAGACTTCATTAATTGCTCAATAGATGTAAATCCTAGGATTTCACAGAAGGCACGATTAACCGACATGACCTTGCCTGAAATGTTAATTTGAAAGTTACCCGATACCGATTCACTGTAAAGTTCCTTGTATCGGTTTAAATTTACAATGCTGCCATTTTGAGCGTGTATGAGCTCCTTTTTTGCGGAGTCAATTTTTTGCGCTAATGCCAGTGATAATACAACCATTTCTATAAAGAAGCCTAATTGATAGGCATGCTGCGTGAAAAAGTTGTTAGGCAGTAGGCCAAAGCTTTTTAAATTACTACTGACCAAGCCCACCATAAATAGCGTGACCGCCACAGTAAAATATTGTGCAGATTTATTTCCTTTAAATGATAAATGTAGTCCTATTAGTAATGCTGACGCGTTTACTAATAATGAAAATACAACCTCTACCGGAACAATTTTTGAGTAAGGGAGTATGGCGCCAAGGACTGGGAAAAAAGAAACGATACTTAATAATCCCAAAAAATACGTGCGATACCAGGTTTGTGTTTTTAGTATTTGAAGTAACTCCAGCATAAATATAATGCTAGTAACCTGGATTAAGCCATTAAATATAGGGAATATAAAATCGTTAAGGGCAGGGTTGTTAGGCCAGGCATATTGGAACGCAGCACCGTCATAGGCGTAAGACGTGACCATGCAGGCAAAAATGTGAACCACATAAAATAAGTAAACTCGGTCTTTTATGGCAGCATAAATGAAAAAATTGTAGAGCAACATTAACCATAATATACCGCTTACAAATCCTCTGAAAAAAGTATTTGAGTGCTCTTTCTTAATGAATGATTTTTTACTTATAAAATCTATGGGGATATCTAGCGCACCACTGCTTGCTGTCCGAAAATATACAGTTAATACATCCCCTTGATTTAAGGTGTATGGAAAAACAAAGTCTATGTAGTTTGTTTTTCGGGTGTCAAAATTACGCGCATCTCCGGTTAAAATAGCGGGTAATGCTTTGTTGTTGATGAAGCTGTAGTTGTCTAAATAGTCTATTAGCGGGTAAGGAATGTGAATGATGTATTCATCGGCACGGGTAACCTGTATTGAAAATCGTAACCATACGGCTTCTGATCGAAAACTGAAATTAATATTGCTGCTGGTTATGCCTGCCCAATTATCAGCGTTTAAAACCTCATTTAATTGAAGGTTTTGGCTTCCATCAAACAAAAACTCTACTGCAGATGAGAGCCGGTGACTATTTGGGTCAGAGATAACAGTAATCGGGGTGGCTTTTGAATATAGGGAAGCCAAAATCAAGGGAATGATTATAAGGAAGCGGAATTGCTCGGCGAGTGAGTAGCCCATTAACCCTCACAGGTTATTTGAGTGCATTTATGTAGTAAAGCTTAGTCTAGGTTGTGGCTGTTTGATAATCTAATGCAGTGTCTATTTATGCTCTACTTATAAGTTAGGCTTATTATTTATGAGGGCTTGTGCAGTGGGCTGTAGGTGTTCGTGACATTTAATTAATATTTTTATAGCATGCCCAGTCTATTCAAATGCATTAAAACAGTGATGTTTATGGTTAATATAAAAGCTGGTACCAAAGGTTTAGTGTTCGTTATGGCGTATCTTGCGGCTACTGTTAATTCTTATGCTGAGGTACAAACTAAGTTTCCTGAGCCTACAGATGCTATTAAGTTTTTGTTTGGGCTGGGTGGTGGCTTTGATAAGTCTGCTTACCTAGGTGAGCGGACTCTTACCGAGCCATCTTTAGCGTTGGCTATTTATTCAAAAAATTTATATGTAGATTTTCATGAAATATCTTACTCTTTTAAACCCAAAACTGACATTAGCGTTAAATTGTTCACGCATCAGGACGGGCTTCCAAACGAAGAGGATATACCTGAGGCATTAGATATTAAAAGCGGGGATTCACTTGATGCAGGACTATCACTGGAAAAGAGCATAAAAGAAGCTCGAATAGGGGTGGTAGTTGCATTGGATGTTACAGATACCCATGGGGGCTACATTACAGAGTTTTCTGCAGGGTTTGACAACATTACTAACACTACGCGCGCAAGCATGACAATTGGCGCAAGGTACAGTGATCAAAAGCGCAATGATTACTATTTTGGCGTTAAACGTGGTGAAGAAAACGCTGAATTACTTGCTTATCGCACCCAAGGTGAATGGTCTTTTTTTGCTGAGGCTATTTATTTAAAAACATTTTCGCATAATTTTGCGCTTGTACTTGAGACATCTGTGTCTTCATTAGGGGGGTCAGCAAAAGACAGTCCAAGAACTATAAACAATACCGATACTGCTGAAATTGAGGTTTTTGCAGGATTGCTTTGGCAGTTTACGGTTTTGGGTGGTAATAAAGGCAAGTAAATGAGTTTTAAGGTTAATACTAGAGGCGGGGTTGTAGTGTCTAGTGTGTAGCAGCCCTCTGTGCTTTTAAGGCTAGGGCTGTACAAAAAAATATTCGACTTTAAGTTATTTAAAAACCTGCCTTAGTTGATTCTAAATGGCTCCAGCTCAACTTGTAAAATTCGGCTGCCCAGTGTCTCTATCTTGCCTGTATAGCGTTGTTCGCCCGTTGAGGTGAATTCAAATCTAAAGCAGCGCCATATTTTTAGTCTGCCATCGCTATTTCTTTTTAAGCGCATGCTAATGAGCTGAATGTTGTCATCCAGTAGTTGTATGTCATGTTCAATGCAGTATTTTTTAACGTAACCATAAGCCCATTGCATAATGCCCCGTTCAGTCCACCATGCAAACGCCAGTAAGGCCAAAAATAATACCCATAAAAGATCGTAAATTAACATGTAAGGGTCCATTTAAGTGTTGATGCTCCTACTGTATCCAAAATGGAGGGTTATTGATTCATTAAATTAAAATAATTCACCTAAAGTGAGGTTTTAGGTGAGTTTGATTCATGTAGGGCTTGAAGGTCTCTCACTATCTGCCAAGGGGGTTATTGGCTATAATGAGCGCCATTTTTACGTCTCCAGGATCAATAATGAGCCGTCCGGTAGTAGCAGAGTTAAATAATATCCTAGCCAAGCGCATTATGGTGCTTGATGGCGCCATGGGCACATCCATTCAAGGCTATCCCTTGGATGAGACGGATTTTCGCAAAGGGCACTTTGAAGATCATAAAAGTCCTTTAAAGGGTAATAACGATTTGTTATCCATGACCCGCCCAGACGTGATTGAAGAAATTCATGACTCTTACTTTGCCATAGGCGCTGATTTTGCCAGTACCAATGCGTTTAGTGGTACCACCATCGCGCAGGCCGATTACGGTTTAGAAAAAGCGGTGTATCAAATTAATTACCAATCGGCTCAGTGTGCTCGTCGCAGTGCTGACCGCTGGACTGCAAAAACACCTGAGCAACCAAGATACGTAGTGGGCTGTTTAGGGCCCACCAACCGTACTGCCTCCATGTCTCCCGATGTGAATGATCCTGGTATGCGCATGGTTACCTTTGATCAATTGGTTACCGCCTATTATGACGCGGCTTGCGCGTTAATGGATGGGGGCAGCGACATCATTATGATTGAAACCGTATTTGATACTTTGAATGCAAAAGCGGCCTTGTTTGCTGTGTTAAAAATGAAACAAGAGCGCAACCTTGATACCCCTGTGATGATATCAGGCACCATTACCGATGCCAGTGGGCGCACATTGTCTGGCCAAACAGCTGAAGCCTTTTGGGTGTCCCTGATGCACGGGAACTTGTTAAGCATCGGTTTGAACTGTGCTCTTGGTGCCGACGATATGTTGCCTCATATTAAACTGCTTGATAAAAACGCCACTTGCATGATCTCGGCGCACCCCAATGCAGGCCTTCCCAATGAGTTTGGCGAATACGATCAAAGCGCAGAAGAGATGGCCGAGCAAGTGCGCCCATTTTTAGAGAAAGGGCATGTGAATGTTATTGGTGGTTGTTGCGGTACTACGCCGGAGCATATTGCTGCGTTAAAAGCACTGGCAGATAAATATCCCCCAAGAAAATTACCTGATCAATTTTCACCTGAAAAAATATTGTCTGAGTTGGCCAGTAAGGGAGCACAATAATGAGCATTCAAAAAGTTCCTGACATGATCCTAAGTGGTCTTGAGCCGCTAGTTGTTAACGACTTAACCGGTTTTGTAAACGTAGGTGAGCGCTCTAACGTTACCGGTTCCCGTAAGTTTTCACGTCTTATACAAGAAGAAGATTACGAAGCAGCAGTAGATATTGCCCGTGTACAAGTAGAAGACGGTGCGCAAATTATTGATATCAACATGGATGATGCCATGTTGGACGGCGAAGCCGCTATGGTGCGTTATTTAAATTTATTGGCCGCCGAGCCCGATATTGTGCGTGTGCCATTTATGATTGACTCTTCTAAATGGGGGATCATCGAAGCAGGCCTTAAGTGTGTGCAGGGTAAGGCCATTGTGAACTCTATTTCCCTTAAAGAAGGGGAAGAAAAATTCATCGAGCAAGCCCGTATTATTAATATGTATGGTGCCGCAGCGGTTGTAATGGCGTTTGATGAAAAAGGTCAAGCCGACACCTATCAGCGTCGTATAGATATTTGCAAGCGCTCTTACCAAGTATTGGTAGAAAAAGTCGGTTTTGCCCCGCAGGATATTGTATTTGACCCAAATATATTCCCAGTGGCCACCGGCATAGAAGATCACGATAACTATTGTGTAGACTTTTTTGCCGCCACTAAATGGATTAAAGAAAACTTACCGGGTGCAAAAGTATCAGGTGGTGTTTCAAATATGTCGTTCTCATTTCGTGGTAATGACATTGTGCGTGAAGCCATGCACTCGGTCTTTTTGTATTATGCCATTAAAGACGGTATGGACATGGGTATCGTAAATGCAGGTATGTTGACCATTTATGATGATATTCCAAAAGATTTATTAGAGTGTGTTGAAGACGTAGTATTAAATCGTCGCAGTGATGCAGCTGAGCGCTTAGTTGATTTTGCAGAATCTTTAAAAGGCCAGTCTATTGAGCAAAAAGAAAGCGACAAATTAAAATGGCGTGAAGGCTCGTTACAAGAGCGTATGACCCATGCGTTGGTAAAAGGCATTACTGAATTTATTGAAGACGATGCTGAAGAAGCCCGTATTCTGGCCGACAAACCCATTGAGGTCATTGAAAATAATTTAATGATCGGCATGAACGTAGTAGGGGATTTGTTTGGCGCCGGTAAAATGTTTTTGCCGCAGGTAGTAAAAAGTGCCCGCGTAATGAAAAAAGCCGTGGCGTACTTGTTGCCTTATATTGAAGAAGAAAAGCGACGTACCGGTAATACCAGTACCAATAATGGTGTCATTATCATGGCCACCGTGAAGGGTGATGTGCACGACATAGGTAAAAATATTGTAGGAGTAGTATTGTCCTGTAATAACTATGAAGTTATTGATCTGGGGGTGATGGTACCACCAGAGGCTATTTTAGATGCGGCCGTTGAGCACAATGCAGACATTATAGGTTTGTCAGGTTTGATCACGCCGTCCTTGGATGAAATGGTAACCATAGCCGAGATGATGGAGCAGCGGGGCATGACACAGCCGCTGCTGATTGGCGGTGCCACCACCTCTAAGGTGCATACGGCCGTTAAAATTGAAGAGAAATATTCAGGTGCGACTGTTCATGTTTTAGATGCATCTAAATCAGTGCCAGTAGCCACTGCACTTTTATCGCATAAAAAAGAAGCCTTTGTGGCGGCGCTGCGTGAAGAGTATCAAGAAGCCCGCGAGAAAAACGCCCGTAAGCGCAATAAGAAGTCGTTCTCGAGTGTGGAATTTGTGCGTGATAACGGTGCCGACATGGATTGGGATAATTACCAGTCGGTTAAGCCTTCCTTTTTAGGTTCAAAAACCATTAATGATTATCCGCTTGCAAAAATTCGTGAGCGCTTTGATTGGACGCCGTTTTTTATTACTTGGGAATTGCATGGTAAATACCCTGGTATTTTAACGGACGAAGTGGTCGGCGAAGAGGCCACTAAGCTATATCACGATGCTCAAATAATGCTGGATAAAATAATCGATGAAAAATTATTAAGCTGTCATGCCTCCATTGGTTTTTACCCCGCCGCGGCTGTTCAGGGTGATAGTACTGAACTTTATACGGATGATAATCGTGAAGAGGTGTTAGCAACGCTGCATCACTTACGTCAGCAAACTCAGCGTCCGGCAGGCCGTGCCTTTCGCTCGTTGGCTGACTTTGTAGCGCCTAAAACATCTACGGTTAGTGATTACATGGGCGGCTTTGTAGTGACCTGTAAGGGCGCTGAAGGGCTAGCTAAGCAGTATGAAGATGAGCTTGACGATTACAGTGCTATCTTGGTTAAGTCTTTGGCGGATAGATTTGCCGAGGCATTTGCAGAAGTAATGCACGAAGAAGTGCGTACTAAGCATTGGGGTTATGTAAATAATGAAGCGCTTAGCAATGATGAATTAATATCTGAAAAGTATCAGGGTATTCGCCCTGCACCGGGTTACCCAGCTTGTCCAGAGCACAGTGAAAAAACCACTTTGTTTAGCTTGTTAAATGCGGAAGAAAATATTGGTTGCCAATTAACCGAAAGCTACGCTATGTATCCGGCATCATCGGTAAGTGGCTGGTACTTCGCTCACCCTGAATCGCGTTATTTTGCGTTAGGTAAAATAAACAAGGATCAGGTGCAGGACTATGCTGACCGTAAAAACTGGGACTTAAAAAAGACTGAGCGCTGGTTGCGCCCGACGCTGGGCTATGAAGAATAATGTTAATGCAAAATTTAAGTAGGAGATAATCTCCTGTGTTTTAAAAACAAAAAAACCAACAATTAAGTTGGTTTTTTTGCTTAAGGTTAACGTTTAAACTCGCTGCCGTAAGTAAGCGAGCTTAAGTGTAGGCTACGTTAAAATTTTCCAACCACTTTCACGCCTCCCGTGGCGCTGCCTGCCGGAACAAAGCCAATTAAATTCGGGTTGGCTGAAATAAGGTTTAATATTTCAGAGGTCCCGCCCATTTGGCGTGGTGGTGTGCCTTTACCGGTAAAGACCATTTTTGCCCAATACGCTTTTAACTGTTTTGGGGTCTTGGATAACACGTTTTTGGTGAAATCTTGGTTTTCAGCAGTACCTTCTTTTAAACCTATAGGCACGGCTTCACCGCCACCAGGAAAGGCACGGGTTTTACCAAGGAATATACGTTTGATGGAATCCTTGTCAAAGGTGGCACCGTTAGATGGGTGTACAATAACTTCTACTTCAGCTAAGGCCAGTTGAGGCAATACTAAGCTAGAAGCAAGAACGAGTGAGCTAATTAATTTTTTCATGGTCTTCCTCCTAAAACATGGTTTCTAAGGCGACTTTAAGAACCAGTGCCGTTTGTTTAACTTTGGCACCTCCTGACGTTAGAAGTGCTTGATCTTGAGTGTGGGAGGTTATATCAACTTTAAGTGCCGAGCTTGCCCCCATGTCCCTACGAGCACCTATAATAATAGCTGAGGCATCACCTTCTCCACCCACGCTATCGGCTGTGGCTTGAAATGCTCCTCCCGCTTGGGAATAGGTTTGCGCCTTAGTATCGCCAAATTCATATGTGACGTGATAAGTATAGTCACCCATGTTGTAAGTAGCGCCTACGTAGCCACCAGATTCTTCTTCTGCAATTATTGAATCTTGCACGGTTACTATCTTATATTCAGTTATCACAGCAACATCACCAAATGTGCCTTTGTAACCCATGCCAATGAACTGGCCGAGGTCTCCGCTTACTATTACATCAGCTGCGGGGATGCCAGCTAAGGCTGCTCCAGCAGCGGCGGCTGTTACACCTGCGCTATCGAAGTACACATCCGCTTGGGCATAAACCGCATTAAATTCGTGGTCTCCCATAGTAGCCGACCAATTGAGGGTGATGAAATTGCGCAGGTCAAATGGGGTTACACGTTCAATGTCGTTACTCTGGTAGCGGCCTACAACAATATTGATAGATTGCTCAAGCGCACCGGTTTCAAAATTAAACTGGTAGCCTATGCCATCCACGTTATTGAACGTGCCGGAATACATGATTTGTGGGGGTGCGATCCAGTGGTAGGCAAAACCCACATCTAGGTAGTCTGAATATTTATAAAGAGGGGTTCGGATTTTACCGACTTTTAGTTTTCCTGAGTCTCCAATATTAAAGTCAAAGTAAGCCCAGTCATATTTAAGTACGTAACCATCGTCACCGCTGCCCTTGGCCATGGCTTGCCCCACAAAGCGCATGCCCTTGTCTAGGTCCGCTGTCCATTGCAGTGCGACCTTGGAAGATTGAAGGTTGTTTACGGTGTCATTACTATAGCCTGCTATGGGATTGCCATCGTCTTCCAAGTCAATTCCGCTAACGATCGAGGCAAAGCCATTAAACTGTACCTCGGCCGCAGCAATGGGGGAAAGCGCAAACAGACTGGCCGTTAGCACTCCTAACAGTTTTTTACGCATGTTCTATTCTCCTAACTAAAGTGGTTCTTAGTTAGTTAAGTCACGAATGTGAAATTGCGCAAGTAGTCGTGGCAAGGCTTTCAGGGTAGGTTTTCGTAATATGGTGTGTATTTGAGGCGTGGGGGGGTGGCTTATTGCGTCTAAAGGAAGTGGTTTTTTTTGGGGGGGTTATGGATTAATCTTTCAGCGCGGGCCGCTCATCATTCCATACCCATCTTAAAACTTCGCCAAAATCATCGTATACCGGAATTTTTTTGCGGGGTTTGGCTTTGATGGTTGGAGGGCGTTTGTTGGGGTGTTTACGCGCGTCTACTTTTTTAAGTTCGGCGCGAGCATCGGTTCTTTTTAATATTTTTTCATTAAATAGAACCGGCAGTAACGCTTTCATGGGGTTTTCACGGCCACTTATACCTTGCTCAACCTCTTCAACCGCGCCGCCTTTAGCAAGATACTTTTCCATCTCTTGCTCTAGCAGGGCGCGCTTTTGGGCTTTGCTTATAAGTTCGCGCACGTCTAGTGCTTGCCATAAAGTTGGCTAGGGTCTTGGATAGGGTCACTGCTTATTGTTAAGCCCTGCTCATTGATGTCGTTATAAAAACAATCGCGGCGACCGGTATGGCAGGCGGCACCAAGTTGCTCAACTTTTAAAAGAAGGGTGTCGCCATCGCAATCGGTGCTCATGGATACCAGCTTTTGCTGATTGCCCGAGCTTTCGCCCTTGCGCCAGTAATTGTTGCGCGAGCGTGACCAGTAGCACACTTGTTTGGTTTGCAGTGTCTCTTCAATGGCGGCTCGGTTCATCCAAGCCATCATTAATACTTCACCGCTGTCATGTTGCTGGGCAATGGCGGGAATTAAACCTGCGTCATTAAATACCAGTTGATCCAGTGCTTGAGTTAAAGAAGTTTGACTGCCCATTTTTTGGGTTTCTAATTCTTTGTATAGGGTTTTAGTGGCGTTACTCATATGTCGCTATGGCTCCTTTTCCCACGCCTTCAAAGGCTCTAACGGTCACGCTGTGGCCCGACTCTAACAGTACTGTGGCAATGTGATTAGCGATTTGCTCTACGGTGGTGTCTGTTTCAATGTCGTAACAGGCCGTCGTAGGTAGTGTTAGGCTAAATTGGCCCTGTGGGGCTTCATAACGATAATGATTATGCTGAATGCCTTCAATGGTGGGCTGATTATGTAAGTCTTCTTGAGTACCCACATAAATATCCTGCCACTTTTTTGCCCAGCTTTTTTCTAATTCGGGCTGTCTGGCGCCATCAATAAATATTTCAATTTTTGAGCGGTGGCCATGGGCAATACGTTGGCAGTTGCCATCGTGTTTTTTCAAGCCGTGGCTGTAATGATAATAAGCGCCACCCAATAGCTCGCAATTAAGCTGAACGTTTAACTGTTCAATGTTGCCTGGAATGGTATTAGTAAGTTGTTGTTCAAGCCAGGTGCCAACACTGCTTTCATTAATAGAGGGCGTGTCTATTAGGCAAAAGGCCTGCTCAGGTGCGCTGCAAATAAATTCACCACCCAGTGGGTGAGGGAACTTAATTGTGGTTAAATTTTCATGGTGACTAATATGCATGCCTGGCATTTGCGTGGGCACCACTAATCTGTGGTCGATGTATTCATCAAACCACGCTTTGGCATTGCGCTTAACAACGCCAAAGTCACAAATCATACTTTGGTCGTCTAGGCTGCCGGTAAGCACTAAGCCGGCCAGCCAGGATTCGCCTACTAGTCCACGTTTTGCGTCTAGGTAGGATACGTCTATGTTACTTAGGTTTTCAACAAACAGTTTCACCCGGGGTACTCATTCAAAGGGTTATTGATAGTTACCATTGTAGTTGGCTTTTAAAGGCCAAGATAGGGATGGTTGGTGTGTGGGCAGTTTTGTCATGTGTAATGCGGTTTTATTGCGTTACACATGACAAATAATGAGGCGAGTGGGCCGCCACATTACTTTAGCGGGATAATAGTGGCTCGTAACCATCTTCAATGCCTTTAGTGGCAATGGCGACAGCATCGTGTGCATGCAAGCTTTCAAGATGTTCAATGCGTAACCAAAAGTCTTTAAACATATTTTCTTGGCTGTTTAAGGCGTTTTTAACGCGTCTGGCGGCATCTTCACAAAACATAAGGTTTTGGCCGTTTAAGCGGGCAAATTCTTGTTCGTCTTCGCGCTTAACCGCTGTTTGTACTGGCGTTTGCAGTGCGTCTTCAATAACACCAATAACATCTGTGATGGGGAAGTCATCAAGATTGTCATTTAGCTTTACCCAAACCTTGGCAGTACTGCGCTGGCTGTGAGGCGTGGCATGTGTGCCTTTTTCGCTACGAAGCCAAGCTTCTACCTCGGTAGGGCTTACTTGCGCTTTGTCTTTAAAGTCTTCGTGGAAGGCTTCTTGAATAATCTGGCGAGCCAAGGCCGCCGAACAAGGGCAGGTAGACGAATATGTCACGTCTATGCCAAGTTCTAATGAAACCTTGCCATCTTTAAGGGTCGCTTTGATTTGCGCAGGGTAGTCTTTCCAGCCAGAAAACTGGCTTTTAAGGGCTTTGCGCTTAATGACGTAGTCAAACTCAAAATTTAAAGTAGCTTGATCACTGATGTCGTGATGGCTATCTAGCATGTGTGATAAAAACTCACGCAAATTGCCAGCGCTTAATGTCTGATTATCTGAAAATTCAGTTAACAATAGATACAAGCGGGACATGTGAATCCCTTTTACATCGGGATTGAATAGGTTCACATAGGTTTGTACAAATGCATTGACCTTGCTGTCGCCTAGGTCGCTGTCACGTACGGTTATGGGTAGGGCGATACGGTTCATGCCCACCCAGTTTAGGGTGCCGTTAATCTGCGGGGCTTGAGTACTGGCCACGTCAGGCATTTCGGTTAGGCGCTTATCTGTCATAAGAATAATTCTTTGTATTGGGGCGCTAAAATAAAGGCCGCTATTTTAGCCTATAGGGTCATTAGAGACAATAAA
>MAAA01014094.1_pt1 | contig 22116 bp, 15 predicted proteins | sample 1115971 | NCBI WGS metagenome assembly MAAA01 (sample SAMN04961123, study PRJNA320927) | seawater metagenome | isolation source: sample BD02T6 sea water enriched with oil for 6 days | place: USA:Gulf of Mexico | collected 2013-07-27 | reverse complement strand
AGTTCTGGCTCGGATACTCACCCTGAGCTAGACAGTGATAACGATGGCACACCAGATATCAGCGATGATCTTCCCTTAGACCCTACCGAAACGGTTGATAGCGATTTGGATGGGGTGGGTGACAATGCGGATGCCTATCCTAACGACCCTGACAAAACTACTTTTAGTGTTACCGGCTCAATTAATGGTTTAAGCAGTGAAGTTAAAATTTATCTTAATGATCAATCCCTTTCATTGCTTGAAGACGGAGATTTTGAATTTAACGTATTCATGAATACTTCGTTTACGATTCAAGCCAATAATCTTGCCGGCACTCAGTTATGCAATGTAACAAATGCCACCCATACCGCGGTAGATAATATTGGCGCAGTGGTAATTGAGTGTGTGGATAGAGAGCCTTTATTAGACGTGTTGACGTCAACGTATTTTATCGATGACGATTTCTTAAGCTGTTTAAAAAATTTGGATGGAATGGAAAGTAAGTTATATGTAGACCAGTTAACGTCAGTTACGTGTAAAAATTCGGCCATTACAAGTATAGAAGGAATTGAACGTTTAAGCGCTTTAACCGAGCTTGTTTTAGATTTGTGTAGAATTACTCAAATTGATGTCAGCCAAAATTCAGAACTCACATTATTATTCGCTCCCTCAAATATTAATTTAAATGGTGTAAATATCAGCGGAAACTCAAAGTTGATTACCGTTATTTTAAATGATAATGCTATTACGGATCTAGTTGTTGACAGTAATACAAATTTAGAAATTCTTAAACTTTTTAACAACCCTTTAACCGAACTGGATGTTTCTAATAATGCCAAGTTGTCGGAATTGAATTTAGAAAGTACTGAATTAAGCACTATTGATCTACGTTTCAATACCGAACTAACTAAATTAACCCTTAACAATACCGCAGTGGGATCTGAGCAACTACCGAACTTGGAACCAGTGCTGGACTTATCACAGAATGTAAAATTGATTCGCCTTTTCCTTAACAACAGCCAATTAAGTAAGCTGGACGTTAGTCATAACCCTAATCTAACTAGAATGGATGCAGAGCATAATCAATTGATTCTAGCCCCTTCAGGTTTGTCGGGAATCTTAAGCGTCGATGTGTTTGTTAATCTTTCAGACAATAACTTTGATGAAGCCGCTTTGGTTGAGTTGCAGTTATTACAAGAGACCTATTCTAACTTAAGTTACTAACACTCTGGATATTTATGGCCTATAGATAAAAAAGGGAGGCAGAAATTGGCGTCTCCCTTTTTAATGAGTGATTACCTGTTAGTCATTATAGACCGCTTATGTTTGTGCTGATGCTAACCGCAGGGCTGAGTACTTGAAGGTTATGGCCGACCCTTGATGGCAAGCTATCAAACAGGCGGTTCAGTATGGAAGAGCTAGGTTTACAGTTTACTTTGTATATTTCAATTTAAATGACTGCTTACCACCAAATCCGAAAATGTACCTACCTAGGAGATGCGTGCTGAAATTCGAATTATCGCCACAGACAGTGATGTGGCCAATGAGGCGACCATTGAGGCGCATCTTTACGTGGGCAGTGGGCGTGGGTGGAGCCTTATTGAAATCAGCAGTGGTGATTCGTTACAAGCTTATTTAGATGGGGAAGTCTATGGGCTAAGCAAAACCAGCGGCCTGTTTGCTGTGTATTAAGCCGTCAGCTAACCTACATTCTCGGTGAACGCAGTACTGGGTAAGCGCCGAACTCGAGGCTTTTAGTGCCTTCCTTGAGGGGTACTATTTATAACGTATTGGCAGCCTAATTTGGTAGTTTAGGCGGTAAAATGATACGCCACTGGGTTCCACCCGCTGGCGGCGATATTAATTCAATACTGCCGTGCAGCCGATCTTTTACTAAATTCTGCACGATGTTGAGACCCAGTCCCGTACCGCCCTGATTGCGTTTAGTCGTGATGAAGGGTTCAAATATGCTGCTGCGAATATGCTCTGCCACGCCTAGGCCGTTGTCGGTTATTAATAACTCTATAGTGTCATTTATTGGGTGCGCCGAAATCTCAATGCAACGATTCTCGCGGCCCTCAAATGCATGCATGGCCGCATTCATAAGTAAGTTACCGATCACTTGCGACAAGTCACTGCCGTGGGTGGTGATCTGCAATTTTTTATCAATATTTAAAGTACAGGTTATTTTGTCGTGCAAAAATTCAGCGCTCATAGAGGTGGTAAGACGACTTACTAACAAGTAAAAATTGTGATCATGCTGCCTGTCATCAATACGATCAACCGCGGTGTATTTAAAGTTTTTCGCAAGCTCAATAGCGCGTAGCAGGTTAGTATTAATGGTGGCAATAGCCTGCTCACTTTGCTCAATATAGTCTTCCATGGCGGTTACGGTTAAGCTTTTATCCCTAACCCATATTTTAAGTTGTTTTAGTAGGTCTTGATGGAAACTAAGGCCCGTATTGGCAATGCCCAGCGGAGTATTGATTTCATGGGCTATATTGGCCGAAACCCTTCCCAGAGAGGCGAGTTTTTCTTGATGAATTATCAGGGATTGATTGGCTTTATCGGCTTCTTTATTTGCGCGTATAGATTCAACCGTATGCTCTTCAATTTCTTTTAGTACCTTTTTAAGTTCAATATTCTTATTGGTGAGCTCTTCTGTTCTTGCGGTGACAGTTCGATTTAAACGACGATTAAAACCCGCAAGAATTAAAATTATAATGATAAAAACGGACATTATTTCAACTATCAATTTCCAATCAGTCACTTTTTTAGACGGTGATTCTGTCCACTTAATAAAAATATTATGTAATTTTTCTTCACTTAAGCTGCTAAGTGACTTATTTAAAATAGATATTATTTCTTCGGGCATGTCTTTGCGGATCGCAATTTTAAGATGGTAAAGGTAATCAAGTTTAAGCGCTATTTTAAGATCGTCGAATCCTTTTTTCTCGATAAAATATTTGGCCGTAACGGTATTAATGGCAAAGATATCAATTTCTTGGTTTCGTATTGCCGTGAAACCAGCATGGGTATTTTCAAGTTCTACGTATTCAATACTAGGGTGGCTCTCTTTGATGTATCGACCTAAACCACTGCTTTTAACAATGCCCACCTTTTTGTCTTTAAAGTCTTTTTTGATATTAATATAAACGGCTTTATCATCAAATGTTGTAATGAGCACGGCAGGATAAGAGTAAATGTCCTTTATCGTAAAGTTTAGATAATCTTCACGGCTTTTATTTTTAGTGATAGCACTGAACATATCCACCTTGCCACTTTTAACCAGCATTACGGATTCTTTCCACGTATTGGTATTAATAGGGGTAAATTCGAGGCCTATTTTTTTGCTAATTAGACTTAAAATATCAGCGATAATACCCGTATGCTGTTCTTTATCATTCTTCCATTCAAATGGCGCCCAGTCGGGGTCGTAAACATAGGTTAGTGCCTGTTTTGTATCTAACCACTGACGTTCTTCAGGCGTAAATAATGATTCAAACTGGGATCTAGTGTTTAGGGCTTCAGTGTTAAGGGTATTTGTTGTGAGTGTTGTGTGAGTTGAAGGTTCGCTGGCAAGCAATGGAAAAGGAGCAATAGCGTAGGACGTAATGGCTATAGATAAAAACGCCCTTAATTTCATCAAAATGCCCTAAGTGATTGATAATAATATAGTTAATGGCCTTACAAGTAACATATTTTTAGGAGGTCCATTCTCGATCATTACACCCTGTTAAAAAGGTAAAGCGCCTTTTTGAGTGTAGTTCAATTACAGGATTTCAGTTCATTGAATACTAGGCGATGTATAGGAAAAGTAGTTATAAGAAGGGTAGGTAGGTGGGCCTTACATTGGCCCAAAATTCAACTTTAATGTACTCCATTGGGCGAGTGGCACTGGGCTAAACTCAAGAAGGTGCCCTCCAGTTATGTGGTCCACTCAGGCCTTCACGCGCACACTAACACTTAACTGCGATCATTATCATTGAAGGCTTGAATGCAGTTTGTTTCAATCCCCCAAAAGTTACCTTTATGGTCGGTTTGAGCATTATGACGAACGCCTACTAATAGTATTACTTAATAACAAGTATCCATACTTTCAGACACCTTTTGGCTGGTAGCAATCTTCATTAATTTAATTCTATTGTTAACCCCATATTTACCATATATATTTGCAACATGGGATTTAACGGTGGATTTAGATATTCCTAGCGCCTTAGATATATTAAAATTGCTTAACCCGTCCAGTAAATATTCTAAGACTTGTTGTTCTCGATTCGTTAAATTATGGCCATGTATTTGCGGAGTATCATTAGATTCATTACTCACTAATTCTGTCCATATTTGGCCGCTATTAATAGCATATTGTTGTGATAAATAATTGATGTTACGTTCATCTAAGGCATCTACGATAAAATCTTTTTCATCTAAGACCGTACGGCACAGGTTTGATCTCTGCGCTTTGATTATGCATTCTAAAATTAATTTTACATATTCTGACTTCCGAAGTCTTTGTATTCTATAGCAAGCGAGCAATAGAGTTGCTTTTATTTCAATATATAAATTCCCCTTGTCAATGGCCGTTTCGATCATAAAATTTAATGGAGCTTCAGGGTTTCCGCCTGAAGCAAGTAATACCCTACAATAAACCAGTAACTCAAATGTATACTGCTGTGAGGTAGATTTATTCTTGGACCAGTAACTTTTAAATTTTTTCGCCCATTTAGCAATGCCCGTATGATCTCCATCCAACACATCTAGTATATTATTCATAAGGCTGGGAGAGGGGATGCCTAAATTCCACTGAAGATAATGCTGATTAAAATGTGTTTCTAGTTTATTAAGCGCTGTCCGGCTGTTCGCGTTGTTGCGCCCTAAATGATATAATACCTCACTCCATAAATGGTAGGTTCTATTTAATGGATCTATGTATCTTGGGCAGTCACGTAATAAATTAAAGTGTATTTCGGCTTCTTTTAAATTATTAGTTTCTCGATAAACAAGTAAACGTACTCGGTGTATTATTGAGTATTGGCCACTTACATCGTAGCCATGCTCTACACACCAATGATGTACTGATTCACACAGCGACAGCGCTTCACTAGGCTTACCTGAAAATAGCAAGCATGGACCTAATACAGCCAAAGTAGACAGGAGGCAGTATCCATCTTGATGGTCCTGGCTCTTGAAAATTGCTTTCTGTAAATTTTTTTCAGCTAACGTCATATTTCCTTTCATGAATGCATTTACACCAAGGCCATTCCAACTCCATTGAGAGAAGTCTCCGCCTTCAACGGCACTATTCGAAACACTAATGACTATATTTTCATCGTCAACAGAGCCGTTTTTAAGTAATTCAAGTTGGAATTTTGTCAAGTCACTAAATTTTTTGATTAACTGATAATGCTCATCATTAAATATCCCATGTCTTAGTCGAGTTTGTGCATCTTTGTTTTCTAAGTTAGATATGAAATTTAAAACATCTGATGTCTTTTTTTCGGCGAAATAATGCCCTGAAGCATACAAATCCATCCAAATTATGAAAAGTTTAAATGCAGGGAAATTATCAATTATTGGGCTGGGAAAACGATCCAAATAACGGCGCCCTAGATGATAATCACCGCGTTTAATTAAACTCTTAAGTGAATGCATTGCACCTTTTGCAGCTAACGCCCAATCTTCTTGGTTAACGCCAATTTCAAATAATTGGAAGAAATCCTCTCTTTCTAAGAAGTAAGTAATAATTACTTCATTGTATTTATTAGGTGATGAGTTAGATTTATTTTTAAAATAGTTTTTAACGACTTCATTTAAAAGATAATACCTAGTGCCGTTATCGAAAAATTCAGTTAATAAATTGAGTTGCTTCCCTTGTCTTATCCATTCGCTACCGTCTTCGGGTATTATACGAAAAATCAATTCTTCAGGTACTTGTAGAAGAGTACTAAAACAAGAGTAGATGCTGATATTCCTCTGGGAGATAGCTTGAATAACTTCAGTTTCTAAATACTCATGCAAGAGTGATAAATATTCACCATCACATACCAAATTATTATCGCTTCTTTCTTCCTCTATCTGATCGCTAACGGTTAAAATTTGTAAAGCACCTACCCAGCCACCACTTATGTTAAGCGCTAGGCGAAGAGATTTATTGGATAATTCTATGTCTTTCATCACGCAATAAAATTTTCTTATCTCGTCGGAATTAAATAATAAAGCATCTTTAGGGACGACTAAAACCTCTCCCATTGCCAGTCGTTTAGAAATTAAAATTGCTGGCTGGCTTCTACTTGAGATAACTATATGCAACTTACGAGGTAGAAAATCCAAAAAGTAATTGAATTGCTCAATAAGTAAACTGTTTGTGATTATTTGAAAATCATCAACAATAATGGCCACGGACTCATCATTCAAATACCTGTGCGTAAATTTTGATAGTTCTTCTATTAAATAATTAATGGCTTCATGCTGGTCACCTTGTGAATCAGATTTAAGCAGAATCAGTGATTTTTTCCCTATCATTGGGTCCAGCGACTTTAAAGCATGAATAAAATAATGCCAAAAAATTTGCGGTGTATTATCGGTAGTATCAAGTGAATACCAAATTGATCGTGTAGGAATAGAGTTTAGAAATGAATTTAGAGTCGTTGTTTTACCATATCCTGCGGGGGCACTTAGTAATGTTATTCTGTATTTTTCAAAATTTAACAGATACTGATTTGCTTTATCACGAGTAATTAGGCGGGAAGGTAACTCTGGTTTTCTTATTTTTCTTGTAAGTAGCATGTAAAAACAAAGGAACTTGTTAGCAAGTTCCTTTCTCCATATTTATAGTGCTTCTATAACTCCTGCTGACAGTGCATCCATATCCGCAATAAAATCATAAGCATCTAGTGTAGATCCAGTTCGTACCATAACTAGTTTCAATGATGGGCAAGCAATAACAAATTGCCCTCTCAGTCCAAATGCTATCATGGTATCTTCAGGTAGACTTGGCAAGAATTGTCTGCCATTAACCTTTTTATTTAACCAAATACCTGCGCCGTAGGTGTAACCAAGAGAATTTTGTAGCTGTACTGGGGTCTTCATGAAATCCATCCACTGTGTAGAGACTACTTGCTCCCCTTGCCACTTGCCATTTTGTATTAATAGTTGTCCCAATCTCGCTAAGTCATGTGTTGAGAATAACCCTTGCATACCGAATACAAGCGTACCACTTGAGTCAGCTTGAATCACTGAGTTATTTAAACCTATTTTGTCTAGTAGATTATGATTCAAATTTATTAGAGACGATTCTAAGTCTCCACCCAGAACCCTCTTAATCTCTCCGGCAACTATCAGGCTATCGCCTGTAGAATAATTAAATGCACTTCCTGGAGTATTTTCTAATGGCTGATTTGATGAAAATCCGGCCATATCGTCGACTACAAACAACATGTTTGCATCAGATACAGGGTCATCATAGGTCTCGGAAAAATCTAATCCACTTGTCATATTTAATAGGTTCTTAATTGTAATATCCTTTCTGGCGTCACCTTGCCATTCAGGTTTATTCAGAGGTTTGTTTATATCCAACAACCCTTGATCAGATAACACCCCTGTAAATAGAGTACCTATGGTCTTAGCGACTGAGAATCCATATATAGGGGTATCTGAAGAATAGTTATCAGCATATTTCTCAAAAATAAGATTCCCATCGTGAACAATGGCTAAACTAGCCGATTTAACTTGATAAGGTTTGAATTCAGTAAAATGAGCAGCGGCTAATTGATTTAATTTTTCATAATTTGCCGACTGTGATTGGGACGTCTTTTTACCTGTTGGCCATTCAATATCATCACCACTGGTCATCTCCCGATTTGGATAAGGCTGTTGTAAAACATCATAGTCATCACTGAGTAATGTACACCCTAAACCTGGTCTATAAACCGCTGTTTTTGACACAGTAAAAGATTTACTTGTAACGCTTTTATTTATCGTATCAATTGTAACGTTTGCCAGATCGACATTGCCGTTAGTAATTGGGTTTAAGTCTTCGTCATAAATATTTTGCCAATCTAAGCCTGTTTCAAAAGCTTTTGAGCATGTCATTGAAGCAGTATAACCAGTTAAACTTACTAGCGAGTCGCCGCACCCGGTTATTAACAAAGGGATAACAAGGAATGATAATTTTGATTTTCGCATTTTTTTGTCCTCTTTTTATGTACGGCTAGCTTATATAAATTGAGGTATTGCGAAATCCTGCTGTGGGATGAAGAATATTGTGACTAGAGGATTAAATGTGACACACTTCACATTGTAATGGTCGCATTCTATATTTTATGTGATTTACAGCTGCCCAAATAAACTAGAACAATCGTCCTAACTAATTACATGTAGCGACTTTTAAATATAGGCTCCGTGCTTTTAGAAAAATGGATTAGATTGATAACCAGCCAATTTTTTAAGTCTAAGCTTAGCACCTACGCCCATCAATCGTACGTGGGTGCAGGTGCTCGTAGGCACGGCTTAAGGTATTTAATCGTTTTACTTTTTATTCTTTACTGGGGTTTATTAAAAATTTTTCACCGGTTTTTTTCGCGTTGTATTTTAATATCGTCGCGGGATCTAATGCCTGTTGCAGGCTGATTTCATCGGTAAAGGTAGAACTGAAAGTCGTGTTAATTTCATCGGCTACCTGCTCTTTAAATTGGCCCATGCGCTCAGGTGTTAAGCGCGTTAAAAAGCGGTTTAGCAACCAACCACTGATGCTCCACGTCATGCCGTAGGCTCGGTTTAAAGTGGTGGGGCCCATATCTAATCCGCCGTAAACATAAATTTGTTTATTGAGTTCAGAACCATAAGTATTAAAACCTACAATATCTTTACACCCAACGGCTTCCATGGCCGTTAAAATATCACTGGCCAGTGTGCCGCCCCCAGTAGCATCAAATGCTAGGGTGGCGCCTGTTTTTTCAATGGCTTGGTAAAGGTCTTTAGTAAACGATGCTTTAGATGAATCGCAAATAAAAGTGGCGCCAAGTTCTTTTAATATGTCGGTTTGTGCTTGGTTACGAACAATATTTACTAATGGAATATTTTGGGCAATGCATATGCGGTTTAGCATTTGTCCCAAACTTGATGCCGCCGCGGTATGTACTAATGCGGTATGACCTTCCATTTTCATGTTTTCAACCATGCTTAATGCGGTAAGCGGGTTTACAAAAGAAGAGGCCGCTTGGCGAGGCGTTACCCCTTTTTTGTGAGGCAAACACGCCTGTACCGGCACCACACAATACTCGGCGTACATGCTGCCCGTTAATACCCCCACCGTTTTACCCATTAAGGCTTGAGCTGCTTCACCGTCACCCGCTGCCACAACCACACCAGCCCCTTCATTACCAATGGGCAGGATTTGATCTAAGCGAGTCTTAATACGTGGCAGAATTTGCTCGTGAACCGGTGCGCTTAACAGAGTTTTGTCGGTATTTAATTGGGCTTTCGCCAAATGTGCAGGGCCAAACATGGGCCACATGTCAGAGGGGTTAATAGGTGCCGCTTCAATACGTACCACCACTTGGTTTGAGGTGGGTTTGGGCAGGTCAATTTCTTGTAAAGAAACCTCTAGTAGCCCCTGTGAAGATACTTGGTAAATAATTGCTTAGATGTTGTCATCTTTTGAATCTCTACTAAGTTGAGCGTGAAAGGCAGTTTGGATTTAAGCGGTTAATATATACCTGATTAACCCAGTACGGCTAGAGATAAGCGGATCATGTTATTTGACTCAATTATTGGTCTTAAAGACTATTGCAGTGAATGTGAGTAAAGTTAAGCCAGATAAACGAATTCAGAGTTGTTGATTTAATAAACACTAGGGACTTTAATGCAAAGCCCTAACAGCCTAGGATACATGTCCATGAACCCAGTACAGACCAGTGAACTGCCTCCCAATGTGCTCTTACAAAAATATCAATTAGAAGGCGCCAAAACGGATTGCTATTTTATTGACCTGCCCAAACAGGTTTCCCATATTGAATATGTGGAGGCGTTTTACACAAGCAAATTATTTAAAGTAGAGCGACACATATTAGCGCTGTGTGTACGCAAGCCCTCATCCGATGAACAAGCAAAAAATTTGGCCCATGGTAAGGAGAGTCACTTTGCCGCATGGGGAGTTGAGCAACAAACGAAAAATCAGTTACTGCTGTGTGACTTTTTGGGTAAAACAAGGTCATGGCTCATGAGCGTTAGCGATAAAAATAGCGACACCACACGTTTGTACTTTGGCTCGGCGGTGGTAGCAAAACGAAAGTCCGCCAATGGAGAGGCTAAATTTGGTGTATTATTTCATGCCCTTGGCTTATTTCATCACCTGTACTCAAAAGCGTTATTGAAGGCCGCATGTTCGCGCCTATTACGTTAAGCTAACAATTTAGGGCGGGCACTCCTTTGGCCAAAGAGAAAAATTATGGGTGGTATATTGAGTCGTCAAGTCTTACCAAATGACTAAAGCAATCATGCTGACAAGTTGGTACCTGCCCTTTAGCGTGTAGGGTTTGTGGTGTCTGGGTACATAATTTTAAGTGAGGCAGGGTGTGTGTAAACCTGTATGATCTAAAACAATGAACTAATGAGGCGTAGCCTTTGTCAGTATTCGAAATCATATTTTTTGTTATTACCGCACTTATGGGCTTTTCCATTGTTTATAGCACGCTGACCTTGGGCATTTCACCTATGCCCAGTTCAATGAAAGCACGCCAAGCTATGCTGCAGCTAAGTGATGAGCTAGATCATGAAGTAGGTATGGAAACCGGTATAGCAAAAAGAACAGGCCCAATTCTTGAGTTAGGCAGTGGTTGGGGAGGCCTACTTATCTCAATGGCAAAAAAATACCCTCAGCGAGAAATAGTGGGTTTTGAATTGTCCATCATGCCATGGTTTACCACTCTAATACTTATAAAAGCACTGGGTTTAAAAAATATTAAGGTATGTCGCCAAAATTTTATAAAGGCAGATATTGCCGGTGCCTCGGTTATATTCTGTTATTTATTTCCCGCCGGAATGACAGCGCTTGATGATAAATTAACAGGGGAAGATGCATGGCCTGAGTATTTAATCAGTAATAACTTTTCATTGCCTTCTGGCAAGCCAATGAAGGTGATTGAACTGGATGACTTATATAAATCACCTGTCTATTTATATAAGTTCAAAGACTAGATTAATAACGAACCTGACCTTTTGCAGGGTACTGGGCCAGATTCGTTGAAATGTACGTTTCAGCTTTAAATAACCATAAAATCTAACAGTATTGACACTAAATCATCCGGGTGGGTAATCATGGGGATGTGGCCACTATCGATGGTACTGGTTTTGATGGTTTTTAATTGTTTTTGAATGTTAATTTGTGATGCCATAGTGATGATTTGGTCGCGTTGGGTGAAAATATAGAATTTTTTAATGGCTAAAAATTTTTCACTATCATTTTCCACAATGCCGTCGGCGATGTAGGCCGGCTCACTTACTGAAAAGTTTAAGATAGACTCCCGCTGTAAAGGGTTGTTGTTTGAAGAGAATGATTCTATGAACGCATCCTTATTCTTAATTATCATTAGGCCTGAGGCTTCATCATAAGCTACTCCTTTATAATAATTAGTTTCATCTTCCTTACTTAATTTATCGAAGGGTTTTTCACCTCTTAAAGGTGAAACCGACGCAAGATAAATAATGCGATCTACTTCAACGGTGGGGCATATGGATTGTGCATGATTCACTACTGCACCGCCCTGACTATGGGTGACAAATACAACCTTTTTATTAAGTGGGTTAATGGCGTCACATAAATATTTTGCCGAGGAATCTAAAGTGATGCCTTTAGGGTTGATACTGTCTTTACGACCAGGAAGATTAACCGCCATGCTTTGATAGCCTTTTTTATTCAGACCTAACTCTACTTCTTGCCATGAATCGGCTGTTAGATGGGCGCCATGTACAAATACGGTTATTGTATCGTTTGTGATAGATAAAGCCGGATTGCTAAGGGATAGACCTGCGAACAGTAAAATATAAAAAGTAGTTACTTTTATACCAAGATAAATACTGAATTTTGAGTTTTTCATTATGTTTCCTATTTAATAAATTTATTTATTTTTTGTAAGGGGGGATCTAGCGGTGCGGGTGACAAGGACGTGTTGTTTCAACATAGAACATGTACTTATTAACGTTATTACATTGTTGATTATTCATGCGTTAAAATTAACCAAGCTATTTTTACATGGATTTTATATGGCTTTAATCTCTTTCCATATACTGATAAATCATTATTTATTATGGGCTATAAACAATAGCAAAACTAAATATTAGTGATGTTTAAATTGTAAAATTAAGTTAGAGAATGAGGGGCAGAATGGAAGGAGGGAAATGTAATAATCGTCTAGACGCGGTAAATTAACTTAAGTAATGTAAATCATTGCAGATAGCAAATAGGCAAGTGCTTTTCGGGTAAGGGCTGTGTATATGCTAAGTACATAACGCAAACCCAATCAGCACTTGTTAATGGTTATACGTTAATGATGGCCATGTAGCATAACGTTTAATTCCGCGGCCGACCTTGCACTAAACGAGCTTTGCACACTGGCCTTAAAGCAGTTAAGCACCCAGGGATAGCTATTGCTCACGTAATAACCATATTGGCCATCCACTGTCATACCGTTACATTCATCCAAGTCACCTTCGTTAGCCGTGTATTCATAGTCCCCCCTAAACTGCCCATCGTAATTATTACTGGCAATATCACCGACACCGCCAACAGGCGTCGTGTAGTTGCCTACAGATTGTCGAGCACCACTTTTAAGGGCATAACTAGAGGTCACTTGGCGGATGCCCGTATTGCCATCGCTGATACAGCTGCCATAGATGGGAAAGCCATCGGCGGCAAATCCTATAACGGGTGACGCAAGTTCAGTGCTGTCACAGTTTTGCGCAAATAGGGCCACCGGATTGCCATGGTAATGATAGCTGCCATCGGGCTGAACATGGGCATTATGAGTGTCTGTGCCAAAACCGTTTAAAGCTGACATGGGGTCATAACGCCATGGGTTTGCAATTTGATCTCCCCCACAGCCAATTTTTTCTTGACCTAAGGGTTCTGTGCCTACGTCATAACAAGCGGCAGGTAAAATATCCAGTACCACGCCGTTTAAGAAAATGGCATTAGTGGTACCCAGTGCAAGTTCGGTAGCACTGGCTGTAACAGTAGGAGTGGTGGGCATAGAATAATTTTTGGCCACCTCGGCTGTGTTCGTTGCAAAGTCGGCATTGCCATCGTTGAAATTATGGTTAGGAATATTGTTGGAGGCAAAGGTACAGGTAGAATTGGCCACCGTTACCTCGAAATCGCCCATGAAAGTAACGCCTAATTTTACATCCGTGACCACGGACTCGTACTCGCCTACGTAATCTGCACAACTACCGGAGCGGCTTACCAGTTCTGTGCCTGTAATATCGGTGGCATCACCACTGTCCCCTGCATCAGATGTACTGTCACTACTGCCACCGCAGGCGCTTAATAACAGGGTTAATAGTACTGCGCTGGGCAGCAGTAATGCTCGCTTTATTAACATGTGTATCCTTACGTTTCTCTTAAATAGATTTTAAGAGTAGCAGTGGACTTGGAATCCCCCCGAAATTAATACAAAAAGCAGAAGTTATTGCAGTGTGATTTTTTAGGTAAAACAGGTTCGTTATTTTTGAGTGTGCCCCATAAAAATAGCCATACCACAGGTTTATACTTTGGCTCGGCGGTGGTATCAGAGCGAAAGGATGTCTGTGGTGACGCTAAGGTAGTGTGGCATTTCATACTATTGGGTTATTTCATTACGTATATTCTAAAGCGCTCTTGAAGGCGGCCTGTTCGCAGCTAAGCGTAGGGCTAATAAACTATTTACCGGCCGGTAGTTGGGTGGCACTAATCACTATGGAAAACGATATACTATCTTTAAATCATCGGTTACTTGGGCCTGCGATAAATAGCTAATGCTATTGGGGTTTCTCTGTAAACGTAAAATTAAAGCATTAAGGTCGCCATAACCTCTTGGCGGTTTCCCTTTTCCCGAGAATATAAGAGTGGTCCAATAGGCCATTAATTGCGTGGGGGATTTCCCTGAGATCTGCTGATAAAATACATCCCTTAAGTGGCCATTACTTAACTCAATTGGAATGGCTTTTTTTCCACTAGGAAAACGATTAGTTCGGGTTAAGAATATATTGGCAATTTGCTTATCCTTTAAGTTTTCAACCTCAGATTTTTTTGAAACTACTACCACCATTTCCCCGGGCGGAAGTTTAGCTAACACTGGGCTACTTTGTAGGTAAATGAAAAGATAAAAGACCAATAACAGAGGCTTCATTAAAATACCCCCTCAAATAATATAGAGATGGTATTGCCATTATTAGTCGGTGCATGGCCCTGGTAATTGGCGGCGTTATCTTGCTCTATGTTCTCCCACTGAAACTTTAAGCCAAATCGCTCATTTAAATGCCAGCGTGCACCTACGGCCAGACTATATACATCATAATCGCCCACTTTAGGCAGCCCATCATCAAGGGGTGGCAACGGTGCCAAATCAGGTGGCTGATTACCACCTGCTGGTGCCTCTGACGGTGGTGGAGGAGCCTCAACTTGCTCAATGTTTAGGTTACGTTTACTGGTATAAAAATAGGGGATAAAGTGACCAAACGGGAAAGCCACAGACAAATAGTAGATGGCTGAATTTGGCGTAATATCTGTGTCACCTAACCCGTAACCGCCATTAATAATCAGCCAAGAGTAAGCCAACTCTGCTTCAATACTGGCCAAAAATGCATTGCCTGAAAATGCTAGCCTATCACCATCACTGTCGATAACGGCATATTCCCCATGAATGAACGCCGATCGTAACCAAAAATTCTTGTATTGGTAACGCGCCGTGACTATCTCTATATTGCGGCTTTGTACTAAATCGTCTTCGTGTTCAACCTCACCTATAGCCGCTTGAAAATCCCAATGACTGTCACCTGTGTATACGCTTTTTAAATACTCAAGGCCTACGTATTCATTAAAACCACTGGCACCATCTTCAGGTATTAGTGGCCTGGCCCATATACGGCTATAACCAATATTTCTAAGTTCGGTCCCTTGTAAAAAAGGTATTTGAAATAGGCCACCACGCACGCGAGTATCATCACCAAAATCATAGCTAAGGTAGGCCCAATCTACTTTGGAAGAGGCATTATCACGGCTGCCATAAAACAGCTTTCCCTGCACAAATGTACTTATGTTATCACTTACTTCTAGTTCAACCTGACCGCCAAAAACTGAATTTTCAAGCCCAGCAGATTCATTATCATAGGATCTTGGCCTATGACTATTGCTTACTAAACCTATATCGTTGTCGGAGTAGGTAAAATCAATGGTATAAAATCCATTGATGTATACCCGCTCAGACCAAGGCTCGGCCACGGATATTGCCTGCATGAACAGGCAAGATAATGAAAGAATGGAATAAAAAAGTAGGTTCTTAGTCAAAATCAGAATGACCTAAAAAATAGTCTAATATTGTTAGACTAGCCTCTAGATTGACTACCATGACAATTTTTCAAAAAATGTTACTTGTACCTGTGCTTAGCCTGATTTTATACAGCGGTTTTATTGCATACAGCTATAAAGAGCATCAGCAAAGCAGTGATAAGATTGAATCCATTCGAGATCACTATGTTCCGCTGCTGGAGCTAGTGGGAGCCAATAGCCAGTTATTTGAAAATTTACGTGAGGTATTCAAAGACGCAGTGTTAGCCGGTGAAGCCCATTGGTTTATAAACGCCAAGGAGCTTAAGGATGAAATTGAGAGTAACTTAACCCAACTGGCCCAATACCCGGATATTGTTGATCAAAAGGAGCTGCTGAAAACTCAAGAGAATTTTTCGTTCTACTATTTAAATGTAAAAACATTGGCAGAAAAAATGATTAATAGCACTAGGACCATAAGCGAATCAGCTGACCTAATTGGCGATGTAGAGCTGTATCACAATGCCACTCTAAAGCAATTTGGCCATTTAAAGCAAAGCATTCAAGACCGCTTTCGAAATACACTGGATGACACTAGTCACTCATTAAATAAAATGCTGTTTTGGAGTATGGTGATATCTACAAGCTCTATGTTGTTCTTAATTGTAGTGATGTTAGTGGTGTCTATTTCAACGCGCCGTAGTTTGTTAAAAATGGTGGTGCGTATGAAAGAATTAGCCCTTGGTAATACCGACTTTAGCCGTAGACTTAAACGAACCAATAGAGATGAAATTGGATTGTTGATTCATTGGTTTAATAAGCTAAGCGATAAACTTGAATCAGATTATAAAAATATTGAAAAAATATCCATTACCGACAAACTCACACAACTTAATAACCGTACCCGTACCGATAGTTATTTTCCTCAAGCGCTTGCCATAGCGCAAGAAGCGAATACCTTTATTGCGGCGGTATTGCTGGATATAGACCATTTTAAATTGGTGAATGATAACTACGGGCACTTAACGGGTGACAAAATACTAAAATCACTGGCCGCCCTTTTAAAAAAGCATGCACAACAACATGATTTTATTGCTAGGTGGGGAGGGGAAGAGTTTATTATCATTTTAAAACAAACCGACGCGACCATGGCCTATGAGCGTATGAATAAATTGCGCGCTATTATTGAAAAGCATAAGTTCCCAGACATCGAACAGGTAACCGTGAGTTTTGGAATAGCTCTATCCATAAAAAATGATAATCCCGAAAGCATTATGCAGCGAGCTGATAAATGCTTGTACGAGGCCAAAGAAAAAGGCCGAAATTGTGTGGTTATGGAGTCGTAATTGACGACCCACTTAACCGTTAAAATATATATAAAATAAGAGACTGCGCGGGCTGCTGGGTCTATATGTTTTAGACTGAATACTAAGCTAGTTTTCAGCCCTTTAAGTAGCAGTTACGAGTTGAATTCATCGGAGGAAACAGTACTCATACTCTCGCTCTGCTTAACCAGAGGAACCCTTGGTTTGGCTTTTGGAGGCAACCCCCAAATCAACCGATAGTTGCTATTTTTATAATTTAAACCTAGAGGTTCATTGATGGATACTTTTTCTGGGTCGGTTAACGTACCAAATAGTCTGTCCCAGAAAGAAAAGATAAAGCCGTAGTTGCTGTCTGAGAATTTACGTTTTTTACTGTGATGAACAAAGTGAATTCTAGGAGTTACAAACAGCCATTCAACATATTTTGAAAAGGGTACCTTAATATTTGAATGCACCCAATGCTGGTTGGCTATGTCTACAACTAAAACAATGGCGGTGATCAATGCCCCTTCTGGAGTGGAGAAAAGAACGGCGGTAAGGGTATAAGGAATGCTCATCATCAGCATATGAATGGGAGAGGCCCTAAGGCCTGCCATCCACCACAAGTGTTTAGAGGAATGGTGAAAGGCGTGCACATGCCAAAGCCATTGGTGATGCATGGAGCGATGCACCCAATATAATAAGAAATCAATGAGTAAAATTTGCGTTACACCCGTGTAATAAGGGTTCCAACTTGTAACGGTTTCTCGCCATTGAACTAATGCGTTATCGTGAGTTAATAGTATATAAACAGGGGTACTAATGAGGGCTATATAAATCACCGAAAAAACTCTGCCTGCAAGGACAGACAATAAGTCCCAAGCGTATTCATTATTTTTAGCTTGCTCACGAAAAGGAATTTTCCACGAAAGGAATTGCGCAGCGAAGGCCAAAAAAAAGTAAATAGCAAGAAAGCTCATATCCATAATGATTCTCATTCTTATTTGGTTGAGGGCAAAGTATAGCTTTTTAGAAAGGGAGTCAAGCCATTAAAGATGGTCATATGAGTAATCCAATGGTGTAGCTTGTAAAGTAAATCAGAGTCAGGAAGTGTAAAAAAATATACCTACCAATACCATCTAGTATTAGCTACTACTAGGCTTGGTTCATCATTAACAAAACATCCCACTCAGCACTGTCATGAAAGCATTTGGAATAGACTAACAACAAAGAAAACCTGAAGGCGTCATGTTTCATTCTGATCAAGGCAGTCAATACGCAGTTTATATTTCAGACTATTGTTGTAGCGTTGCCGTATTCAGTCAGGCAAAAGTCGTAGAGGAAGCCTCTGGGATAATTCTCCCATGGAAAGGCTGTTTCGGAGTGTAAAGACTGAATGGATTTCATCGCTCGGGTACGCTTCTTTTAATAAGGCACCTATAGATATTGGCTATTACGTGGCGGACTATTGCAACTGGTAAATACCTCATCATTTAAAGATGGGGTTTCACCAGATAAAACTGAATTGATTGCTCGGAAACAGTGACCACTACAGAATCATAGCATTTAAAACATGTAACTAGACGAATGTAGCAAGCTTGCATTTTTCCATGTGAAAAATTGTTATTTGCATAAAGCACCTTAGATACTCGAATACCAATATCACTTAAATATTTCTCTAAACTTTGGTTTTAGAGGTTCAATGCGACAATAGAGTAAGTCACGAAATCTACTAGAAGTGTAAATACATGACTCACCATATTATGCTGTTAAGTGAAACTCAATGACCTTAATTATCTAAAATTTTATCCCAGCCCTCTCCGATGATACATAGACACATATAGTTCTTGTAGCGCTTAGTAAAACCGTAGCTGCTAGGGGCAGAACATCTTGTTTTGTCATCTGACTGAGTACCATACGACCAGCCGGCATCTTCCGCTAAGCTGGAGTTTGTTAATGCGTCTTTATTATCTGTTACTTTACAAACAGAAGAATTCTCTCGGTTGCTTACTAAACTTGTTTGTTGTTCTGCACTGGCTCCTGTCCATATTTCGCATGTTTTAGTACACGATAATGCTTTTCCTCCGTCGTACTTGTTGGGAAACCAACCAGCTTGAAATTGTAACAAACGATTGTTTTTAATCGGCTCTACCCTTGAGTAGTCTCTCACTAAAAATACGCCCGCTGCTCTATCTGCAGAAGCATGGGGGTAATTAAATTGACTTGTATCAAGCGGGTATTCCATAAATCCGGCTTGGCCCGACCCGGGGTCGTTTGAGCTTTCACCCACAGACATATACAAGTCCAGTTGGCCTCCTTGACCGTTGCCTTCATAATAAAAGGCATGCAACCAATTTTGATCGTCTGAAGATAGGGTCCATGAGTCAGTAAGTAATTCTTTGAGGTCCGCTACAGGACTTCTATTCTCAATTGACCACTCAAAGCTCACTCCAGCGTTTATCACTAACGTCTCAACTTCATCCTTGGTAGCAAATCGGAACCCATGACGCTGCCATTGGCCTTCGCTTATAATAGTATCGATAGACTTATATTGAGTGGTTAAAGATAAGTCCAAAAATTCTAATTGTTGTTCACTATCACGAGTTAATAAACCGTCACTGCGTGAATTTAAATCATGACTGAATACCGAGGCCTGGATACAGGTACTTAATAGTAAACCCGAAGACACTGCAATGGACCTTAAAATAGATAAACTCATTATCACTCCTTAATAATTTAAAGTTTTGATTGAAATGTATAATATTAATCTTAGTTATAACGAAGTTAACATTATATCTATGCTGTATTTTACTTGGTATCAACAGCGGAAAAGAATGAAATCAGAGTTATTTCATTCTGTCTAGTGGAAGTTGTTAAAGTTGAAATAATATGAAAGCTACCAGTAAATGGTATTAGATTATTTTTTGGGGTCAGTGATTTTATGATAGTTGTTTGCAATAATGTGACTAATTAATTGGTGTTACACATTCTAATGATAATTCCTTATTACTCTTGTTTAAAATAAGGAAATGAAATATTGATAGCACTATTAAATGGACTTTTAAATTTTATTTGTAATGTTTCTTAAATTGAATTTGTGTAGGTTTAATAATAAAATGTAAATGCCTATGGACAGGGAAGTTAGTTTCCTGCTGGTAGGGTATATGACAAATGATCGTTAATGCTAAGTAAATAGAGAATGGGCGAGTTACATGATTTGCTAGATCTTACCTGAAACTAAAGCGTTAAAAATGAATTTTCAGGGTTGTATAAAACAGTTTTATAAAAATATATTGTAACTGATTTTGAAAAGAAAATGGCTAGGATTTAGTTTAGCTAATGGGCCATAAATAATGCTTGTCAGTATGGAAAGTTAATAAATAGAACATTAGCGGTATGAGACAAGGACAATAAAACCAGCATTAAGCTGGTATTATTGTGATCCTTATCCTATTAAATAGGTTAGGGAGTATTAACCTAACGCTTGATTCACATTGTCCAAATTTACCGCTAAATCATTAACGGCTTGTGCAAAGACTGCCCCAGAATCTTCTTGCAAAAAATGTCCGCCAATAAGGGTTTTATGCGGCATCTCTTTACAGCCGGGAACCCGCTTTAAAAATATTTTGTCCATGCCTCGCATAATGGGGTCACCATTGCTGAACAGTGTTAAAAAAGGTTTTTCCCATTTGTCTAATATTTTCCACGCCTCTTTATTGGCAGTGTTGGCAGGGTCACTGGGTGTAGTTGGCACTAATCTTGGAAATGCGCGCGCGCCTGCTTTATATTTTGAAGAAGGGAAAGGGGCGTTGTAGGCTCTGCGTTCTTCTTTGCTGAATCCTTTGAACGTGCCAGCTTCAACAATACGGGCGATGGGGAACCAAGGGCTGTAAATGGCAAAATTTTGCCATATTTTAAATGCCTTAGGAATACGGCCTTCATCTCCGGTGGGTAACATGCCGTTACCGAGCACAATGGCGTTAAAGCGTGGCTCGTTTTCAGCGGCCAAGCGTAAACCAATCAACGACCCCCAGTCTTGGCATACCAGGGTAATATTTGTTAACTCAAGTTGATCTATAAAGCTTTGCATCCAATCCATATGTAATTTGTACGAATAATCATTTATGTCCGTGAGTTTGTCGGATTTTCCAAAACCAATTAAATCCGGTGCAATCACTCGGTGACCTGCTGCCACGCATACAGGAATCATGTGACGGTAAAGATAAGACCAGCTAGGTTCGCCGTGCATCATTAAAATAACACGGCCATCTTTTGGGCCTTCATCTACATAGTGCATGCGGATGCCATCTACCTCTAGGTAGTTAGCTGAAAAAGGGTAATTGCTTAAGTTTTTAAATCGGTCTTCAGGGGTGCGAATGCTTTTCATATTGTTATTATCACTGTTGTTATTTGTTATTTTTAATCTAACACGGGCTTTTTATCCAGTGTAAAACGTAATGTCGAATATGCTAATCTTTTTTAACGGTACGATTTAATTTAGAAATTATACCTTACCAATATACTGTTCTAATTTAACCAAGTGCTGTTCAGCTTGATCCTTAATAATGCCATTTACTATATTCCGTAACCAAATAGAGCCTTGGTCCATGTCTTGGCGTTTATGCCAATAGGCGTTTACAGATTTGGCAGTAATAGAGATAGGCGCTTCAAGCACCACCAGTTCCTCATTAAAAATGGATTGCTCTACTGTGGTGGTGGGCACGATGCAAATCAAGTCGCTTTCTTTAATGAGTTTAGGCACCGCATAAAAGTGATTCACGGTCATGGCAACATTACGCGTGAGGTTGTGCTGCTTTAATGCTTCATCGGTGGGCCCAGTAGCGTCACCCGAAAGAGACACCAATAAATGATCCGCTTCAGCAAAGGTTTGTAATGTGAGCCCACTTTGTAACAACGGGTGGTTTTTACGCATTATCAGGCCATAACAAGGAGTATATAAAAACTCGCTTATAATGAGGTCGCAGCCGTCATCTAAACTACCAATAACTAGGTCTACTTCGGCTTGATACAACATGCGGCTGGTATTCTCAATGGTATAAGGCACCGCGTGCACCCGTATGTTAGGGGCCAATTGTTCGATGATTCTACGCAGCGGTGTCCAAACGGTATCCACAATGGTGTCGGCTGCGGCAATGCGAAAGGTGCGTTGGCAGGTAGCGGGGTCAAATTCGCCCATGTTAATGGCTTGAGACAAGTGGTCTAAAGGCTCTTTAATTTGTCGCCATAGGTTTTGCGCATATAAAGTAGGCGCTATGGTGCGGCCCTCTTTCAAAAATAACTCATCCCCCCATG
>MAAA01014092.1_pt1 | contig 22218 bp, 10 predicted proteins | sample 1115971 | NCBI WGS metagenome assembly MAAA01 (sample SAMN04961123, study PRJNA320927) | seawater metagenome | isolation source: sample BD02T6 sea water enriched with oil for 6 days | place: USA:Gulf of Mexico | collected 2013-07-27 | reverse complement strand
GAATATCAAAAGTATACAGATGATAAAATGCTACTTCGAGCTATAGCTATTATCCGTGATGACTTTTTAAAAAACTACGGGCCAAAACCGAAGGGAAACCGGGCCATGCGCGGAAAAAAGAAAAACTGGATAAAAGCGCAATGGGTCAATGGGGATACCTATAACAACAAAGAAAAAGCCCGGAAACTGGGTACCATGAAAGAGCGTACTCTTTTATTTACAAACTCGCTCAACAGAAATGAATTGGTAGAATTTAATGATGTTGTCAGCCCGGGTAGCGGTGAATTTACGGCTAATAAGGAAGTGGTTGCAACTATATTTAGCGAGTACAACATATCTAATCGTAGAGTCGATAAAAAGCTAATGACTAAAGATGATATGTCTGAAATCTGTCAGCTAATGAACATTCCCTATGACAATACCGTCGTTGTTCTTTTTAAACGAGGTAAGTACGACGAAGTAACGACTCAACGTAAAATCGCAGCAAATAAGGGGCCCGATATTGATAGTACGGTCAATGATGAGAGTCAGTTTAGCGGTGTACCTGACCTGATATATTAAACACCCTAAACTTGTCAAAACGATAACTATATAAAAGGCGCCATGTGCGCCTTAATTTGATTAAAACATATGTCACAAACATCAGAAAAGCACCGCCATTATATTCAACGTATTCTGGAACAAACTTACTCGCATCAGCAAGAAGCGGCTAAGAAGTCCTTTACAGCGCTACAAAGTGGCGCCAGAGCTGTGGTCATTGCAGCAGAAATGCAATCGGGTAAATCCGGCATTGCACAAGCACTTGTTTGTTTGCAAAGACTCGCACTATCGGATCAGGACATTTGTGACCGAAAACAACTAAAAGATACGCTTTATTTAGTCACTATGGCCGACACAGCTTTACTTGCACAAGCAAAGCAGGACTTACAATCTGCTCCTAATGTTGTGGTCAGTAATTTTAATCACTTCCAGCAATCCATAAACATCGAATTCAAACATCAGCCGCCAAAACTCATCATTATTGACGAATGCCACTACGGTTCGTCTAACGAAGGGATTCGCTATAGTAAAATTTTTGATTACCTTGAAAACAAGAATACAACGGGAAAAGTAGCCTTTATCTCTGCTACGCCTTTTAGTGCGCTTTATGCTGCTGGAAGTGATTCCATTTTACGTGACAATTTTCATACACGCCTAGTTTTTCATAAAACCAGCGGTGACTATCATGGTATTCGACAAATGCATCGTAATCATCAAGTAATTAAACTTGATAAGTCACAACGTAACTTCTGTGATGATTCACTTATGCGTAGGGATTTTATATCCCAGTTTCAGCAGCATCAGGGCTCAGGTTGGGGCTTAATACGAGTGCCTGGCAATTCGGCGCAAAAAGCAAAGAAAATACTATTAAGAAATGGCCTGAATGAAGACCAAATATTTATAATTGGTCAAAGCCTAAGTGATACCGATAACGACGAACTCGTTACCCTTGATGATTTTAAAAAGGAATTTGAAACAGCAAAATTATTCGATGAGAAAATCATCGCCATTACCGTAGCGGGGTTTCGCGCAGGTATAAACTTTGGCCATGACATGAAAGAGCAGATAATTGCCACCTGGGACAGTACAATTGCAAACATTGCAGCTGTAGTACAAGCCAATATTGGCCGCGCATGTGGTTATCATAATAATACCCAGGCTAAGCACTATACTAACCTAGATGCCATAAGTGCTTATTCTGAGATACTCAACCACCTTGAATCCCAAGACAACAGCGATGATTTTGATGGTATAAGAGAATTATTCGAAAAGATTTGTGCACGCTATGATGTAAATGGATTTGATCGTGGTACAGAAATACGCCCTGAGAAAGCCACCGTAATCACACGTAAACGTGATGACAGTGAGACTTACAGCACTCTAGAATATTGCATAGTGCCGGCGCAACTCCAGCAAGAAAACCCGGATTTTTCCTCCTATACCCTAGACCCAGATATGCTAGCTGCTATTGATCATATTCGACAAGAATATTTAAAAGATGGTGAGCCCCATGTTAAAGCAAAGCGGGCTTTAAAGGGCGAGCATCAAAACTGGATAAAAGCGCAATGGGTAAATGGTGTAAGCTATGATGATTACAGCCGAGGCAACCAGGCCGCAAAACCACGAGTATTAGGTTTTGTCGAACGGCTGAACAACGGTGAAAAAATTGAATTTAATGAAATTGTAAACCCTGGTGGTGGTGAGGTTACAAAAGACAAGCGTATCGCTGCCAGCATATTTAGTATCTTCAACACCTCTTCGCAGCGTGATCAGTTCAAACGTCAAATGAGTTTGGAAGATGTGCATGAAATGTGTGATTTATTAAGTGTAGAAAGAGACAGTACCCTCATCGTATTGTTTATACGAGGTGATTATGATGAAGCGAGCACTATGGTAAAAACTGAATCACTGGAAAATACTCGAATCAAACACAACTCAGTGTTTGATGCGTAATTGCGACATATTAAAAAATAATATCCATGCTCAATCTTGAGCATGGATATTAATCACAGGGGTTAAACACTCCTGCAAACTTAAACCACCGTGATTGTAATAGTCACCTGCTACAAAACCGCTGATACCTGGTGCCAAAGCCACTCGAACCTGATCATTCCAATACCAGGGTAAGGATAAACGATTTGTCTCTACATTAGCCTTTAAAATACCACAACGTGATAAACGCTTGGCCACCACATCTTTAGGTAAATCCGCCTTAGGTAATTTATCCGGCACCCATAGCCAACCGTGGTCCGTTACAATACGAACATGTTTCCACCCTGCGTCCAACAAACCTTCGATTCGCGCTTGTATTTCATCCAATATGCCATCAATTCGGCTAGGTAACCTTAACTGCTCATCATGCCCAGCATGATCAAGGTCACCCGTTTGCACCCAGGCTTTTCCATGGGGGTCACCGACCTCTATCCCCTCTAAAAACTGCCAATCACGGCTTTCTAAGAGCTTACGTAAGTGATGGCTGGAAAATACCTGCGACGTATCACGTAGCTTAGGTACAAAGTCTTCATTATCCAGATCACCCATTAATAAATCATGCACTGGAGTAATGGCCGCTTTTGCAGTGGCTGTAAGCGAAGGCACTGCCGACCAGTTACTGCTTAGCTTAACATTACGTTTAGGTTTTTCTTGCAAACTTTGAACGAGTTTCTGAGCCACATCAAAACGCAATCCATCCACAAAAAATATTACTTGGCTGCCTATCTGATATTCATTATGGGCTTCATTAATTTGATCATCCTTACTACCTGGGTAACCGTAGTCTTGCACAAGCCCTTGGAAATTTTCAGTTACCCGGGTTAACCATGGGGTATAAATAATTGCTAAAATTCCCGCGATTAAATGGCGCTGCGTATCATTTTCGGCACAAGCCATGGCCTTCAGCACAGCACCATCAGCCTGCCAGTGTTTCTTTTGATAAGCTTTGGCCATGGTTTCTACATCAGGGCCCCTAAATACTTTTTGAGTATGAAGCGCTACGTCTTTCAAAGAAGACAGGATGGCTAAATAATTGGAATAACCTAACTCATACCATAACCAATTTTTTCGATCCGAGTGTTTCTCATACAATTGGGCCAGTGAATCGCGAGCTTCATCCTCTGACTGCCCAGCCAGCCCCTCTAAAGTAGATTGAAGCAACGCTTCATCTTTCAGGTTTTCACTTAAATAATACGCAGGCTCATACGCCAAACTGGCCGGTTTTAAACCTGCCATAAATTCAATTAAATTTGGTAATCGAAGCGCCAGTTCAGAAAAACGCGGCCAAACTTCTACCCAAGTCCCCTGCTGTTCACACAACGCCAATACAAAATCTTCTCGATTTTCTTCAACCGCAGGCAGATTAAACTGCTCTATACAATGCTGTTGAAAGATAGCGCGCTTAGCCCCCGACCAAGTTTTCTTAATATCAGGATCATTCATCCACAACAAAAGATCTCGAACAGGGTCATCCGCAATCAATCTATTTAAGGCGTTAGCATCTAAGCGTTTAGCCTGTAAATTAGCGATGCTTTCATCAAGTAGAACAGGCAATACTTGCTGTAACGCCTTTTGTGTTTTTGCGTCTTTGGCAATATCCAATTCTAAGCCAATATTTTTACTGGCTAAAAAACCAGAAACGGTCCAATCACGATTATTATTAGGGGCTGCCCACCAAACACCTCTATACTGAAGTTCCGCTAACGGTTTCAATTCCTCCGCGCAAAGCTCTATGGCACGTAACTCTTTACGGGAAACACCAGGAAGGTAAATAATAGGGGTAAGTTCATCAGATATATCTAACACCTTACGAGCAACCGCGCATTTAAGCCATACTGCCGGGCCGGTGCGCGTATCAGGATTATAATCACCCAATTCAACCAATTCTGGTAAATGCTGCTTAAGCAACTCCATAGCCGATTGCCACTGGCAATCTTTATCCGTCCACAAAATAGCGGCAGGTTTAGCATGGGTCCTGGAGTTAACTTGAGCACTCTCACGTATTTTCTGAATAAGGGTATCAATTACTGTTAACAGCGAGATAGTATTCGACATTAAACTTCTGGCTCCAAATCCAATTCATATACTTTTTTCCATAAACTAATAACATCAGCTAAAGTTATGTCAATAAGTCCAAGGCTTTTCATCTTAATATTTTCATCTTGAATAGCTTCAATAAAATCACGCATGTGCTGTTTAATCACATCTGTCACTAAAACTGTCTGGGTTGGTGATAATAGCTGAGCAATCTTTAACACATCATTTTTATGCTTTTTAATATTTCTGGAATCTACTCTTTCACCTTTTTCTTTACGCGCTGTTAAATCACAAAATGCACGCATTTTAAACGGGATAATGTATTCGGCTGTTAATACTGGAACGCCGCTAATGACTATTTTACCCTCTTTAATACACTGGTAATAATCCTCGTCTAGTAAAATTGCCGATAAACTTGAAACATCATCATCCACAGGAATAGGTGTTAAATCCCCATCATGCTCTAAAAAGACTTTTTCTGGCTGCTTTGAAAATAACTCCAACATATACGGAAAACCCTCAGTAGCGGGCTTGCTAAAGCGATAGAACTGTTTATCTCCGGTGCTTTTTTCTTGGTGTTCGTAGCCGCCTTCCTTAACAAAGTCCCAAAACTTCCTCACAAACTCTGCGTCCAATGCTTCAGTAGATAGCACAATGTCTAAATCTTTTGTGGCGCGAAAATCAATATCCGCCTCTTCCATATTTAAATAGCAGGCTACACCACCAATTAAGGTATAACGATCTTCAAAGCCTTTGAAGTATTCACTAAATATCTCTAATCCCTGAATCATACTCACCCCCTATGCTCTTGCCAAAATTCCTGCATCATTTCTTCCAATGCAATATGGATACGTTCATCTTCTTGATTCTTTAAACTTAAATACAGAGAGATACGATCTACACTTTCAATACATTTATCGTATTCAGTTATCCAACTAGGGTCATAGCGCCATAATTGAATCAAAATTGCATCATCAACCCTCACTTGTTCCTTGATCCCTGTGCGCCGCTTAATGCTATTCCAGTCAGCTGCCGCAATGGCATAACATCGTTCCTTTGGGAGCCCCAACATTCCTTGATGTGCTAAAGCCTCTTCTCCAGCAGATAATTGGAAATACCCAGAATGTTTCTCAAATTGCTCTATATTAATCCAGACTTCTCTTTTAATAGGACTGGCTAGGTTTGGGGCAGCTAGTTTCCATAAATCATCAACATCCTGATCAAAGACTAATTGATTGCTGCGACCGACAGTAATGACTTGTGCCAAGCCAAGCTCACTGAGCTCTCTATATGCCCTCGAGACAGTCATATTACTTACACCCAGTTTTTCAGCCAGCGCCTTGGCTGACTCATGCTCTTGCCACAACCCAAATAGGCGAACCAGTATCAATTGTTGGGCACAAGCTCCAATTTTAGTTACATCGCCCCGTTGCTCCGCAGCAAAATTCTCTCGCAGATCAAGTGCCATAAAGGGTAGGTAAAGCTGCTTACCCGGAACAACAAAGGCAATGCCCTGATCAATCAGGCGCTTACGATTGTAAGAAGCCAGCTCACGCACTCCGTAGATAACCGGGCCTTTGAAATGAGAACTTACTTTTTGAAGGGTTTTCTTCAGACGTAGAGCCGTATCTTGCTGATCATGCTCATCTAGCATTAATAGGCACTCATGCCCATCCAGCTGTAATATTTGGTATTCCCACCCACCCTGTAAGTACAAGGGTAAGTCTTTGGCCACAGGCCAGCCCCCCACCACAGAACAAGGCTTATACACCTGGCTTATATATTCGGCCAAGTGCTTTAAGGTGTTATTAATTTGAAGTTTATTCATAGGGTATGCCTATGTAACAGTAAAATTGCACGGTAACAGTAACAGTGTTACCGTGCGAAAACAATGTTACATAGGTAGTTAAGGGCAGCCCGGTAAGTCAAACAACTCAATTACCAGGTCTACTAGCTCTTTGGTTCGTTCCTCTATGGCTTCAACAGACCACTCTTCAGCCTTAACCAGCTTGTCATTCAAATACAAACCATTGTTGTAGCCAACAGGGCGCTTTTTATCATCCAGGCGGTCGCGCTTATCAATAAAGCCTTTAGTACCCAACTTACTGTTGTAGCCAGAAATAGTCAGGTTACCCAGCTTATGCACATGACTTGCACGGTGTTGCATAGCAAGTGCTACATCGCCATTCGCCATCATATCCACCCAGCTTGAAGGAATGTTCTTACCTTGCGGGAATATATGCTCAATGGTCCAAATAAACTGCTTACCCTTCATTCTCCATAAATCACGCTCGGTTTCCCGGGTCATACGGTTCTCTTCAATGGCACATAGCACAAAACGGCATACCCCTTTATTGTCGTCGTATAAGCCTCCTGATAAGTGCTTTTTGAACGTCTCGTTATCGGCACTGACTTTCAAAAGGCCATTTAAAAGAGTCTGATAAACGTCATTGCCTTTAAGATCAATCACCTTTTCAACCAGGTTCATAAACAACGGAGTAAGGTCACGAGTAGCCGGTGTATCGGTAGTATTACGTCGAACAAAGAAGCGAATTAGTAAATTAACAATATTTTCGAAGTCACCCTCGCCTATTTCCAACATCTCTTTGCGGCTAAAAATGAATAATAAAAACACATAAGCAGGTGCGGCTTGTGCTCGGTTAAGCTGCAAAAGCAATTTAGACAGTTTAGGCTGATCCGATATAGCCTCACGAGCTGTTATTTGTTTGTACAGCAAAGAGCTATCCAATGTGTTATTTAAAAATAACTGTGCATCATGATTAATGAGTTTTTCATAAATCTTCATTAAGTTCGATTTAGTCGCCACCGGCACACTAACAATGCTTTTTAACTCGGGCTTAAAGGCATTGTAATACTGGCGAAAATAACGTTCTTGTATTGCATAATCATCCCCCAGGGCCTTAATCACTTTACGCCACTGGCTAAAGTGAAGGTCAATATTGCCTGGCTGTTGCTGTTCTAACTTTGCTAGTAGCTTATTTTTAATTAGGTCTACAGCTGTAAGTGGCACACCACGGTTATTCAAAGACTCAAATAAGGTATAAGCATCCGAATGGCTGGCCACTTCTATTTTTACCAAGGTGGCCGAATTGATACGTTCAACTAATTTAGTAATAGCGTCCAGTACATCTGTTTCTTTGGCCAAATACTCTTTAATACGATTTGTAAAATGGCGATAAGCCTTAAACACCCGACGGTTGCCAGCATTACTCACTGTGTCAGCATTTTCTAAAATACCGGCCATTTTCAATACGGCATAATAATCTTGCTGATTTTCATTTTGTACCTGAGGAATTAACCGTGCTTGTGTTGCATCTTTTTTTAATATCAAACGGTGTTTTAAATTGTGGCGTTCCATTTGTATTTCAAATGGCAGTTCACCTTCTATAGGTAAACTATCATAAGCTTTATACACAGCCGCCAATAAAATGGACAAGGTAGTCATCCGCTGCTGACCATCCACAAGCTCTAATTGTTGTGTGCCAATGGCATCATCCGTTTGATTGATACAAATAATTGAACCCAAAAAATAGTTAGGATCATTTATTAATAAATCATCGAACAAATTATCCCAACTGCCCTTGCCCCATTTGTATTCCCGCTGATAACGGGGAATGGCGTATACAATATGTGATTCGATATCCAACAAGGTGGATATTGGGTAGTTGTTTACTGACTTAATCATACTAACATTCCTTGTTTAGGCTTTTGTTGTAAAGCGGGCTCTTTATCTGACTTAACTTCGGCAGCCTGGTGATTATCTCTAGCAGCTTGTTTTTCAGTTAAAGTTAAATGATGGCTATTAATACGCGATCCGAGCTTTTCGCCGTATTGCTCACCTAAATTGTACCAGGGTGCAGTTTCAACATCGGTGCCGCGATCTTTTTTCCAGTGAACATTAGGTTTTCCACGCAAGATGCCTGCGCCTTTTTTGCCCATTTCTTTGGCGGTCATGAAGGGGCGAATGTTTAAACGCACGCCGTCGTTTAAATCTGGGTTCCAGCCCATTGGTTGTTCGTGTATTGGCTTCCAGCGAACAAAGATATCGTAGCCCGACTCACCATCCGCAGCGGCTTCGCCTTGTTTAATGTTTTCTAATTCTATTTTTAAGTTTTGCGCAGCTGCCAGACGAATATCCGCGCCGTCAATGCCATCTTTTACACCTTGCTCTTGGGTGCGAATCCAATCACCTAAATAGGTATAAATTAGACGATCTAAATTATCGGCATCTAGCTGATGGTAATTAATTAGCGCACTAAAGCCGTCCTTTAAGCCATCCCATACTTGCCAGATAAACGGGCGGTGGCCAAACATCTTACTGTGTTGGTCAAAAAACTTATCACGTAACCAGGCTTCTAATGAACTGGCTTTTACACTGGACAGTAATTCGTTTAATACATTGATATTCCAAGAATCACCATAGGAAGCTTGCAACATAGCCTCTAGGCGATCGGCTGCGGGTTTTTCTCCACGGATAGCAGGGATACAAGCAATGCCATCGTCATCCATTAAGGCATTTAAGGTTTCACAGGCTTTTACCCATTGGCGATGTTCACCGGCCAATTCCATATCCGGGTCTAATTCTGCTGGCCACTGGTAGCCTAATAAACGGGTTAAAGCAGTTTGTAAAACGGTATCGTCTTTACGTAGTTCGCCAGCGACTGTTTTTTTATCTTGTTCGTGCCAAATGACAGCGCCACAGGGATGACCATGGAATATCCATTGAGTAGGGTCGTTGCTGTAAGGTTGAGGTAGTCCGTTAGGGTATTGTTCTTGGGCTATTTTACTCCAGTATTCTAGATCAAAAGGAATCTTTTCGAAGTAGCCTGGATCAATATTTAATTTACTATTAATTTTTGCTAGTTCTTGCCTAAAATGTCCCGACTCAAAAAATTTAGTCAACGCAACTAAGTCTTTATCATTTTTTGGAATTACAACAGCTCCACTATTTGACCAGGAACTACCGCGATACGTTGTTACTGGTAGCGCACCCATTTGGGAAATATGTAAACCTTTCTCACCCCAGATTGCCTGGCCTCGTAAATAGGCCCCTGGATTATGAACCAAAGCACCAACTCCCTTCTCCCAATAAAGAATATTTGATCGGGCTGTAAACCTATCATCCCCCCCCCCTGTTCCCATTTGAAAGATCCAACTTTCGTTGACTTGATCAAGCTCCCAAAACGATCCTACATACCTGGGAAGGTCACCAGTTTGTAAACCTGTATATGCTTGTGCATACAAACTTAAGAGTTGATCTGAGTTAGAGTCATCTAAAATAATTGAGAAATCCGGATTACATAACTGCTTAGCCTGCTCAACAAATTTCACCTCTGCACTCATCAATTTAATGGCTTTTTCATCAGCACTTTTTTGTTCTGAAACATCCACTCCATGTAGGTAATACGCATCCTTTCTATCCTTTTTCTCATATGTACTATTTTCCGAAACGTTCTGACCACGGCTAATACTAATGAGTTGAACATTGAAGTCCCACATGGGGGTTTGAAATCCTTTTGCCCCTAAGCGAGCAATTATATTCCAGGTATCCTGCTTTAACAGTTTCTCACGAAATTTTTTATAGCTAGTTAAAAACAACCAGTTCTGTGGTAATACAATACTTGAAGTACCGCCTTGATGGCACAATTCTAAACAGCGATCTAAAAACACCGTGGCTAGATCATTTTTACCTTCAGTGTAATGAGTTTCACAAAAGTTCTTTAAAGCATCGCTTTGCTTACCCCGTGCCAAATAGGGCACGTTAGTGATAACCCAGCTGTATTGCCCTGACAATAAACTTGCGGCCTTGGCCATACCTTGTGCAACAATACTTGCTTCGTGCTGTTCATCACTTTCGTCATCGCTATTAATCGCTAAGGCTTGATTCAATGCGCCTTCTAATTCATCCCACTGTACAATTTTTGCGGCATCGGATTTTCTTGGATTAATCAAACTCCCCAACACAGGCGCATCAGCAAAGGTTTTGTGCATCCAATCTAGGGCTATAGAAAGGTTTTTCTTACCGCTTTCGTCTTCTAACTTAATACCCAGATCTTTCCACTCTGCTTTAGCTGCTTTCACAGATAAACCTGAGCATGCCAGATGCAACTCGGGCAAAGTACGATAGCCACCCGCATCAGGAAAGCGCCAAGCTTCCAGTGCTATTGCAAAAGCCGCCAGTTCTACACAGCGTTGGTCTAACTCTAGGCCGTGTATGTTTTGATTGAGTACAGCATCAACTGCTTGTTTTGCATTTAGGCCTTCATCCTCCATGCGCATAGGAACAAGCATTAAAAAAGCCGCTACTAAAAAGTGACCTGAACCACAACAGGGGTCTAGGGTTTTAAGTTCACTTAAATGCTGCGGCCATTGTTCGAATTTACCAGCGGCGGGTTGCCAGCTTTTTCCAGCACCCTGCACATCGCTTTGAACAAAACGTAAATATGTTAAAGGCACTCCAGGTATGGACGCTCGGTCTCGTAGGTCTTGTTCGGTTTTTGCCGTTTCAATATCGTTAGGCGTTAAGGTACGATTTGCCCACCAGGCACCTAGGGCGTTGTCTAATAAAAAATTCACCATATAGGGCTCAGTAAATAACTGAGTCACAGGGCTTAATTCTTTTGCACCGATTTTAACTTCAGAATCATTAACCTGTTGCTTGCGCTTAGTTTGCCAAAACTGGTAAACCCAACCTAAAGAGTCTTGTGCTTGAAAGGTCTGTGGGTCTAGTTTATCAATGAGTTGTTCTAGGCTGCGAACATGCTCTAAAGTCAGCTCTATTTGTAATACAGCCGAGTCTTGACGAAATACCTGCGGTAACATTTTGGAGGCTAAATGACCGGCATAATCCCATCCACTTGCAAAACCCTCGTCGGTAGCTAACTCGCTACACTCTTCAAGCGTTACCTGAGTACTGGCATCATACATAAGCAAGTTGTTTTGCTCTAAGAAGCGCGAAAACAACATGCGGTGCCAGTGCTCGTAAGCGCCCTCGCCAATTAACAAGTCAATTTCTTGCTCGCCATTGGCAAATTTATTATCGCCTAGGTGACGACCATGAGCACGTAATTGCACCCGTAATTTTGTTTCAGCATCGGATAAATAGCTGGGTGCGCTGGCCTCACCAATACCTAAACGCGCGATGGCTTCGCGTACAGCTTGCTCGGTAATATCCCGCGCTTTAATCACCGTGCGCTCTAGGGCACCGCGTAATGTTTTCTCTAATGCTTGGCGCATAAATTTACCTAAACTCCTTCAATGCAGTGCACATTATTCACTTAACTCTAATTCTATATTAACCGTACTATCGATTGGCTGGCTATCAATGGGGGTTTTGAATAGCTCTCTAGCATTTTGTTTATCTGCCAAGGTTAAGTGGTGATCATTGATACGTGAACCGATTTTTTCACCGTATTGCTCTCCCAGGTTGTACCAGGGGGCGGATTCAACATCGGTGCCGCGATCTTTTTTCCAGTGAACATTAGGTTTGCCGCGCAAGATGCCTGCGCCTTTTTTACCCATGTCTTTGGCGGTCATGAAGGGGCGAATGTTTAAGCGAACGCCGTCGTTCAAATCTGGGGTCCAGCCTATGCTTTGTTCGTGAACTGGCTTCCAACGCACAAAGATATCGTAGCCCGATTCACCATCCTCAGCGGCTTCGCCTTGCTTAATCGCTTCTAATTCTACTTTTAGGTTTTGTGCAGCGACTAGGCGAATATCCGCACCGTCAATGCCGTCCTTTACGCCTTGCTCTTGAGTGCGAATCCAGTCGCCAAGATAGGTATAAATTAAACGGTCAAGAATATCAGCATCTAATTTATGGTAATTGATTAATGCACTAAAGCCGTCTTTTTGACCATCCCATACTTGCCAAATAAACGGGCGGTGGCCAAACATTTTACTGTGCTGGTCAAAAAACTTATCACGTAACCAGGCTTCTAATGAACTGGCTTTTACACTGGCGAGTAATTCATTTAATACATTGATGTTCCATTCATCACCATAAGCCGCCTGTAACATATCTTCTAAACGTTTCGCAGCCGGTGGCTCACTGCGAATGGCAGGAATACAGGCTATACCATCGTCATCCATTAAGTTATTTAAAACTTTACAGGCTTTTACCCATTGGCGTTGCTCTTCGGCCAATTCCATTTCAGGGTCTAATTCGGCTGGCCACTGGTAACCTAATAAACGTGCTAGTGCAGATTGTAAAACTGTTTCGTCTTTGCGTAACTCGCCCATGGCTGTTTTCTTATCTTGTTCGTGCCATATAACTGAGCCACAAGGGTGGCCGTGGAAAATCCACTGGGTTGGGTCGTTGGTGAAAGGTTGTGGGATATTATAACTCTGATTAAGCCACTTCTTTTTATCAAATGAAGGTTTCACAAGTGTTGCTGGTGTTACTCCCATTTTATTGTCAAATTTACGCACATCAATATTATATTCAGGAGAAGACAAGTATTCCCATATTGAATTAGCGTCTTCATGATTCTTTGGTATGAGTACTGCGCCATTTTGATCAAAAAGATTTGCACTAGCAATCGAACACAATAAATTCCCCATCCTATGTACAACAAACCCAACTCCAATATCCTTCAATGAAGAGGCTAACTCATCAGAGAATCTGTCTCGAAACCCTGGAAGTTTTGACATTTCACCAGAACCCTCTTCCCAAAATACAACCTGATCAAAGCCATCATAAAAGCATACTTTATTAGGAGTCCTTTGCTGAAACACCCAATGAGTTAGTAGATCAAATTGCTCATAATACTTTCTAACAAACCTATCATTGTCACCAGATTGGATTCCACAGTAATAATCACAATACTTGGAGAGCGATTCAATGCTGCTAAATTCATTCAACGAGACTAGCGAATCAATATTTTTTAACTGTGCAGCTTGCCCCACTGACTTAATATCTAAGCCAACAAGCCCCAATGATTTTCCAGTAGCATTATTAATTCCTGTAACATCTACACCATGTATGCGATGTGAGGGGTCACCTACTAAAGCCGTTTTATCACCTCCCCCTCGTAAACTTAAAGTTATAAGAGTCGCCTTTACTACCTCCCCGCTAATGGTTTCAAAAGCACTGGCTCCTAATGGTGCCAACATATTCCAAGTAGTTTGTTTCAATAATTTCCCACGAAACCTGTTATAAGTTTTTAAGAACAACCAGTTTTGTGGCAAGACAATACTTGATGTACCACCTTGTTCGCATAACTCTAAACAGCGATCTAGAAATACGGTGGCTAAATCATTTTTACCCTCTGGATAATTAATTTCGCAAAAGTTTTTTAATGTATCAGATTGCTGACCTCGCCCTAAGTAAGGTACATTAGTAATAACCCAACTGTATTGGCCAGCCAATAAACTTGCCGCCTTAGCCATACCCTGGGCAACAATACCTGCTTCATTCTGATCATCGTTTTCATCATTCACGGTGATAGCTAACGCTTGATTCAAGGCTCTTTCTAATTCATCCCATTGCACAATTTTTGCGGCATCGGATTTACGTGGGTTAATTAAACTGCCTAATACTGGCGCATCAGAAAAAGCCTTGTGCATCCAATCTAGTGCGATAGAAAGGTTTTTCTTACCACTTTCATCATTGAGCTTAATGCCTAGCTCTTTCCATTCGGCTTTCGCCGCTTTAACCGATAAACCAGAACAGGCCAAATGTAATTCTGGTAAAACGCGATAACCGCCCGCATTAGGATAACGCCAGGCTTCTAACGCTAGGGCAAAAGCCGCCAGCTCTACACAGCGTTGGTCTAACTCTAGGCCATGTATGTTTTGACTTAATACAGCATTAACGGCTTCTTTAGCCGAGAGGCCTTCATCGCTCATGCGCATGGGCACTAACATTGAAAATGCCGCCACTAAAAAGTGGCCCGATCCACAGCAAGGATCTAGGGTTTTAAGCTCACCTAAATGCTGCGGCCATTGTTCAAACTTTCCTGCAGCTGGTTGCCACTTTGGCAGTACACCTTGTTCAGCCCCTTCCGTATTAGCAGTCTCATTTTTTACAAAACGCAAATACGTTAGTGGTACACCTGGAATGGAAGCGCGCTCACGAAGATCCTGCTCAGTTTTAGCAGTTTCAATATCGTTTTCTGTTAGTGTACGGTTAGCCCACCAAGCGCCTAGCGCGTTATCTAATAAAAAACTCACCATATAAGGTTCGGTGAATAACTGCGTTACCGGGCTTAATTCTTTTGCACCGATTTTAACTTCTGATTTGTTTACTTGTTCTTTGCGCTTGGTTTGCCAGAACTGGTATACCCAGCCTAATGAATCTTGCGCCTGGAAAGTTTCTTCATCTAGGTTTTCTATGAGTTGCTCTAGGCTGCGGATATGCTCTAAGGTCAGCTCTATTTGTAATACAGCCGAATCTTGGCGAAACACTTGCGGTAACATTTTGGAGGCTAGATGGCCTGCATAAGCCCATCCACTGGCAAAACCTTCATCGGTAGCTAACTCGCTACACTCTTCAAGCGTTACCTGGGTGCTGGCATCGTACATAAGCAAGTTGTTTTGCTCTAAGAATCGGGCAAACAACATGCGGTGCCAATGCTCGTAGGCTGCCTCGCCAATCAACAAGTCAGTTTCCTGTTCGCCATTGGCACGCTTGGTATCACCTAAGTGACGGCCATGGGCACGTAGCTGTACCCGCAATTTAGTTTCGGCATCGGTTAAATAACTGGGTGCGCTGACCTCACCAATACCTAAACGCTCAATGGCTTCACGTACAGCTTGCTCGGTAATATCCCGCGCTTTAATCACCGTGCGCTCTAGGACACCGCGTAATGTTTTTTCTAATGCTTGGCGCATGTTTTATGCCTTTATTTCTGGCTTGTTACCACCGGTTTTAACAACCGTATCTAAACTACTTATGTTAAAAACCCGCCTCTAAACAACAGAGACAGGGCCATTGGCCAGTTTATTTCGAATTTCAACAGCTGCTTGTGTTAACCACTTATCTAAATCGGCCTCACTTTCAATGAGTGCTCTAGGAACATGCACACGCTGTACTTTCGGTTTTAATTTTTCAATGGCGCTATTTCGGGCTGCATCAAACTTAGACATAAGCGAGGCACGTTTATCGTTCCACTGAGCTAGGCTGCATGTTTCTAGGCTGGTTAGTACCGCGTCATTATTGGCTAGGTTTAACGTGGGTAGCTGGTCAATGCCGTGTTGTTTTAATAAAGCTGATTGTTCATCTTCTGGAAGCTTTTGCCATTGCTCGTCGTTTTCTAGGTTAGTCAAACAGCGATTGTATTCACTTTCAAACTCACCAACGTGAGCCACAATCGCATCACGTATGCCGTTAAAAGCTTGTTTAATTAATGGCTCTACCGGGTTTGGATATGCCAATAGGCTGCGATTAGCAAGAATGGCTTGGTGTTCGCTTTCAATGCCGCTGGTGAAGGCGAGGCCTTGGCAATGCTTGAGTACTTCGCTTAATTCACTCCATTGTATTTCGCGTTTTCTCGCAACTTCGATGGTATCTTGCCAAGTAGTTAAATCTGCAGTGATAGTATTTTTTGCGTTTAACGCGGCACGTAGTAATTCATTACCGCTGTGGGTCATTAACTCATCAAGGTAATCGGTATCTGGGCTAGCGGGTAATGGGGCGTTGCCTCCGGCTTTAAACGCTAGGACCTTAGCTTGTTTTAACGCAGGAATGATATTGGCTTGCTCTTCACCTGTATTGCAAGACACACCCATGGCACCTATAAGGCCACGTACTTTAATCAATTCAATTTTACTAAGCTGTACTTTTTCAGGGCGAAAGCTCACTTGGCTTAATGCACTGCGCTCTAGATTTTTAGCCGTGACCGCTTGGCCAGTTGCATCGTTACCGGTTAACGCTCCCGTGGCCAGCATAGCAAACAGTGCGCCGTCTATGGTGTCTTGTGGCCAACCGTAAGGGGCATCGGTGAAGTGTTTACGTAATTCACTGCCTGTTTTCCCCACGCCAATATAGCGTGTTAGGGCTAGGCAGACAGGGTGCTTGCTGGTTTCGTCGTTAAAGCCCAATGCTTCTAGCGCGTTTTCGCCACCTTCACGACTCGCCTTGGTATAAACCTTCGCCCAGTTGGCATCATCTGCAATGGCAAAGTCTTTATATAAGCGCTCTACCGCAACCTTACCGGCACTTTGAATTTGTTCACTTAAGGTATCCCCTTGGGCATCGGCACCACCCGCCAGTTTGACCTGGATGTTGGCAAAGATTTCTTTCAGTAAGGCTTTACGTTTGCGCTGGGCTACGTTGTTGCTGTTTTCCATGGCGGCACGGGCATCGCGGCCAGCTTCGGTATTGGCATTGCCACGAATTTCTAATGTCATCTGCGCCGCTTGTTCTTCTACGATGGCATCCGCTAACTCGGACTGATGACTATTGGGTACATAGACAAATATGGTGGCCTGCTCTGGGCGCGCGCCACGAGCGTGACTAATAAAAGTTTTTTCATCGCTATTATGCACCCAGGCATATAATTTTTTATCGCTGTCCTGCGGTAACTCTGCATCAAAACAGACTGCTATACTGCGCCCTTCATTACTTGCACCTTGAAATAAACGAGCTTCATTGGTACTGGTGGCCTTGCGAATATACTGCTGAATAAGCTGCTGTTTAAAACTTTCTATGCGTTGCGGGTTGCCACGGTAATCATTTTTTTGACGACTAAACTCATCATACCATTGTGAACTTTCGGCTGTTTGTAAGCGGTACTCCATGCCACGGTCGGTATCGATACTCATCAACAAGCCTTCTTTCTGTAAGGCTTGTAAATGTTTCGGCAATTCGCTGCGAAGCTTGTGCTTATCACCTTGTAAGTCTTCGATTAATAAATCGGCTAGAAAATTTTCAGTTGAGTTAATGCCGTGATCTACATCGGTGGGCAATTTTCCAATTAATAATACAAGCGCAAGAATTCTACTTTGCATTTGGCTGTCTTGATCACCCGATTTTTTCCGGCTAATAGTCTCGTAAATATCTTTCGATATCATGTTAGTTTGCAGCAAGTTAGTAGAAATTTGATCGTAAATAAAATCAGCCGGTAAAACATGGCCTAATTCTTTTTCAGCGGTTGCTTTACAAGCTTCGTGTACGATGCGCAATTGGTTACGCAGCTGCGACCCTGTGCCGGTAACATCTAATGCGTGTAAGACCTTTTCCCAAAAACGGCGGCGTATTGGTAACAGAGGATAATCTGCAAGCATAATTTTTTCGTCATCTTTATTATGCTCGATGGTTGAACCATGTAGGTGACGTGAAATTTCACCTAGATTATTTTCTATAACGCGTTCTATTTGTGGGCGTGCGGTTTCTTTCTTTTGCAGAATGACTTTACGAATTACCGCATCTACGTCGGTATCTTCTAGTTGCACAGGGGTTTGAAAACGACCCATTAAGCGCTGTAAATTGGCCATACCTGCTAGGGCACTTTGCCCCGTGGCAATGAATAGTAGTTTTGATTTTAACTTGCTGGCTTTACAGCAGGTTTCAACCATTTCTTGAATATCCATGGCGCGATCGACATCGTTACCTACGTATTGTTGTACTTCATCCAGCACGACCAAGGTCAGTGGTAGCTCACCATTAATGGCGATAGCGTCAACTATTGCAGAAACCATTTCTTTATTACTTACGTCTTCAACATAAACGTACTGGCTGCGTAATATTTCACGGAGTTCTTTTGGATCGTCCGTTATCTCTGGCTTAATTTGTATAATGGCATCGCTCAATGCCAGCGACGTGAACAGGTCTTCAACCTCTTCAGCCCACACCTCTTCTGCTTCTTCGCCGGTTTCGCCGTCTACGACTATTTCTTTAACCGCATCATAGATACCCTGGCCTTTAAGCCAAAGACAAAATTTTGCCAAATGGTATTGTTCAGGTAAGCCCACTGATTTAAAAATAATGGCCAATAAAGCTAATCGTACTTTTTTACCTGCCGACGCCCCTAATGTACCTGCCGCAGAATGTAAGCCTGCGTGAGTGCCTGCTTGTATTGATAGCTCTTCTAATAAATCGCGGGTTGTATCGGGTAAATCGGCAATGCTACGGGCAGTTTGGCCACTAGGTAAAATTTGATCAATCCAAAAGCTTGCCAGCATTTTAGCCAGGTGTGATTTACCTGACCCAAAGAAACCAGAAATCCATACGCCTTTTTGTTCATTATTGGTTTTTAAGCTGATTAAGAAATTATTTAGTATTAGCTCAATACCTTGCTGGTATTTCCCATCACAAACAAAGGTTTTTAATTCGTAATTTAGGGTTTTTAGCGCTTCTTCTGTGCGTTCATCGGTAACTTTTGCAACACCGTTATTGGCTAAAAAATTGTCTACGGGGTCGTTTTGAAAAATTTCGCGGTTTAACATTTAAACATTCCTTATTTTAACTTTTTATAGATGTCGCAAGATAACCCCAGCCATTTTTGGCATCTAGCAATCGGTATTCGTTACCTTCTTGCTCTCCGGGGAAAAATACCACAAGGCGGCCTTCAACTTTGGCCGCCAACGATTTAACTAAATCTGATACAGATGTAATTCCAAACAATGTACCGCAGCCCAATAACGCAACCGCTGTATTACTATTTTGCTCATTTTCAATTTGTGCGGCTAACTTTTTCACTAATTTTTTTGCGTATCTTTCATACTTTGCCGTAAGATATTTAGGATCCTCAAAATAAGCCTCGGCATATTTTTGTTCCGTCAACCAGGTGGCAAAACTGTCGGTGATATCAAGCAATAACCAAGGGTGATCATTTTCTGTGGTGGCCAGTTCAAATTCACCCACTCTAGCACGTAATTTGAGTTCATCTTCTGGCTTGTAAATGGCAAAAATTGAACGCTCTTCACTGGAAGCCATGGTTGACCAGGGTAAACTGATATGACTAGTGTAGTTTTTAAGCAAACTGGTAATTCGATCAGCCATTAAGCGCTTCCTTTTCTTGTTCGGTTAGCCAGTTTGGAAAGGTAATTTCAACCACTTCGCTGGCATGCTTAAAGCGCAAGTATCCATGCCTGGATGCCCCCTGCGCTTTTGCGTATAAATCATCGATATTGGATGACAGTATTTTCACCCAATTAGTATGGAAAGCTCGCTGCCCTTCATAGCCCTGTAAGTGGGCTACAAATAAAGAAAAGGCGACGTTTTCAATACACACTGTTGGTATGGTTCTTACTTTTTTATTCTTACCTTGCAGGAAACCTGCTTGGGTCCAGCTGCCATTAATATTTTGCGCAAAAGACTTTTTTGAGGCCTTGCTGTATCCACTCGGGTTGTAGGCTTCTAATTGTTCTTCCATTTCTTGCCTGGTTAATATTTCGCCAGGTTGTAACTGCATCATTAGCGGCATGGCCACACGTAATAATGGATCGCGACACAATGCTAATTGCAATGCCAGCATTGGGCGAGCGTTAGGTGCCTTTTGCCATACTTGTTTAAAGGCCCGGAATAAACAAATGCTCATGTCTAACCCATACAAATTTAAAAGGTGTCTGCGTGACAACTTACGAGAATTTGCCGTTGCCTTATGTAGGCAGTTAAACACCTCTATGTTTTCTACTATCTGTGAAATAGAAGTTTCTTCGGTATAAGCATCCATTATCGTGGTTAATTCTGGCAGCATTAGGCTGCGCGCCGCGTGGGGGCCGCTTTTACCGTTTTTAAACCCAAAAGCTTCTCGCTTTTGGTCATTTAAACTGCCACTCACTTTATAAAGCCTCGACCAACATAAAATGCGTGAATAATACTAAAGGTTTAACCCCTATCACAGGAATTATTAGTCGAAAAAACCACTCATTTGCCCATAGGACAATACGTACGCCTGCTTGCGCGCCCTGGTTAACGCCACGTACACTAAACTGCGCTCTTCGGTCTCGGCTTCTTGTGCTGATAACTTGTCGGCCTTGCCTGCCATGGCAATGGTTAATGGCACTAAACCTTCATTCGCCGAGGCCAAGATCAACTGATCAAACTCTAACCCTTTGACCCTGTGTATCGTGGCCATCTTAATAGCTGCATCACGTTTTCTGTCTACCTCAGAGGGCTCTATAACACCGGTGGCTAAGCCTAAAGCTTCTAATTTCTCACGGATTATCATGAGTTCAGCCGTGGTTCTGGCCACCACACAGGTATGTGATAACGGCCAATCACTCTTCTCTACCAGCGCCTTTATATACTCAGCCTGTTCGTTGCCGCTTGTGAAATGCTCCAGCACTGGCGGTACACCATGAGTCAATGACTTATAAAGGGCGTTATTATCCTTACCCCCGTCTAAATCATCGATATTACGGCCCTCAAGCAAGCCACTGGCCCACCGCCTAATTTCATCAGTGGTGCGGTAGTTAATATGCAGTTTCTTGGCTCGCCCCCTGATATTGATATTGCACTGCCCCAATACCACTCTGTTACGGCCATAAATCCTTTGATGGGCATCCCCCACTATGAACATGTCGTTTTTCTCTTCTGTCACCATCTCACGCAACAGTAAAAAGGCTTGAGTCCCCATGTCCTGGGCTTCATCCACCACAATAGAACAATAGGGTAGGTCTAACTTAGACGAGGCAATGCTCTCGCGTGCGGCGCGGTAACAGTCATCCATCTCTTTTTGAGAGTTAACATCCAACTGCTTCCGGTAGGATTCGAATACCGGCCATATGGCCACTCGTTGCTGACGATCGAGCCGTGTGCCTCTGCCTATGCGCGACACCTTCTTATAGGCTTCCAGGGAATTCACCCCCTGAGGTTGGATAATTCGCTGCCACTCTTCCTTGAAGAAGCTATCGGGTAGATCATTGCCAATAGGCTTGAGGTAAACCGCGTTCTTCCAGTAGGTTGAAAGAATTGATTGGTCCAGCATGAGGCGGAACCCACCCACATACTCTTTCAGGAAGTGTTGCACCCAAAGATCCAGATTCACCACTTCAATTCGGGCAAACTCTTCTTCTGTACAAATATTCTTCAAGTTATTTTCGATGTCTACTGCCAGGTTCTTGGTAAACGTCGTAAAGAGGACCTTGCTATCTGTTGTGGCAACATGAGCCGCCAGCCACTTGGCCCGATGCATGGCCACTACTGTTTTACCCGTTCCGGCGCCACCTAACACCCGTACCGGGCCGTTCTTATGGCCATCTGCAAGTTTACGTTGCGATGGATGCAAAAAGACGCGCCATTTTTCCAGGCCGGCTTGCAACACTCTGATTAGTTCATCTTCGTTGTGGGTCACCACAAATTGAGAACGGGTGTTCAATCGACCTAACGCTTTGGCAAAGTTGGAAGTATCGTAATTATTGAAATCATCCACATCCCGTTCCGACAGGATATATTCATAAGTAATGTCAGAGGGTTCCATTAGGTAAAAACTCAGATCTTCATGGGCATCCCCTGGCAGAATGCGTTCGAGCATATTTAACTGATTTTCACTTGTTACCTCTCGCACTTTTTCAATCAGCTCTTCAGGCACACCCAATTTGAGTAATTGGCGGTCTTTCAAGCCAGAAAAAACACAGTGCTGATTGGCTTCTCTTTCAAACTTAGGTAAGGAGGCGGCCTGCTCGACATAGTCCGTGGGAATAATCTGTAGTAGGCCGGTATTGGCATTTACCCGGCATTTA
>MAAA01014091.1_pt1 | contig 22313 bp, 8 predicted proteins | sample 1115971 | NCBI WGS metagenome assembly MAAA01 (sample SAMN04961123, study PRJNA320927) | seawater metagenome | isolation source: sample BD02T6 sea water enriched with oil for 6 days | place: USA:Gulf of Mexico | collected 2013-07-27 | reverse complement strand
TGGGGTCATCTGCTCGACCACCTTTACCAAACTGTAGCTCTAAATTTTCACGCTCTTCGGTTGTTAATAGCCCGGTATGCTCATGTGCAAATACACGCCTTAACGCACCTTTACGATAGCGGCGCTGGTAATAACGTTCACGCTCACTCAAATCTGCCAATTTGTATATGCCATACTCGGCACGGTAAGACATGGATGCTTTATCCACCCAATGCTTCACCTCCCAATCAGGGCGATATAAGGTTTCACCCGAAATCGTACATTCCAGTTTTTGGCCTTTTGAATATAATCGAATTACCCTAGGGTTAAGTGCAAAAAATCCTTTGCCATTATCGTCGTGAACTTTTATCAACAGCTTGCTGTTAACGGCTTCATCTAACAATAGCGCCAGCAAATCTAATAAGGTTACATCATCTACGCTGCTGGTTTTTAAAGCGCGCTTGGCCCACACTAGTTGCCATGGTGCATTGGCATTCTTACGACTAGGGGCCAAAATATATTCATGGTAACGGTCAGATTGGTTTACTAATAAACGAGGGCGATATTTACCGGCTGATGGATAAGTTTCACGACCAGGAATCACCTTTCTGAAAGGATATTTACCCCAATAAGCACTAGCAGCATAAGCATCTAAATATGGGTGATACAAACCACCGCGCATTCTAGCGCGATGCAATATACCGTATATCCATTGCTGGTAATTTTCAACGGCCACCCGATCAAGAGCAGGGCTAATACCTGGCAAGCGCAACCTTAAATTATTAACGGTTTGCGTGATAACCATAGGGTCCCAACCTAGGGTAGAGCTGGCTTGGCCTTCCATTGTCCGACCATGATTTTGCATTAGGCCAAACTCGCTCACGGCTTCCCAGCTTAAACGTTGTTTTACTTCATCCAATAGCTTATCAGGCGCCTTGCCAGTTTTAGCTACATTACGAAAATCTAAGTATGGCTGGTACTCTCTTAAATCAGGCGGTAATAGGCAGGCAATGGCTTCTGCTTCGCTTCCAGGTCTACCTGGTGCGGCCTCACTCCAGTATTCAATTAAACTATCGCCTACCTCAGTCAAAGGTAGACCAATATCACCGGCATCATCAATCACATGCTGCAAGGCTGTTCGTAACGTAAAGCGATAAGTACGTGCAGAGAAAAAACCTGCCCGGTGGGATGCATCCTGCACACTGTCGGTAAACGCTAATAACTTAGGATCACTGTTTAAGGTAGAACCAAATACCTCATCCATAGAAACAGAAGACACGGTTGCCGCACGGCTACCCACAAACATCAAACTATCTTCGGTCAGACAATGGGGGCAAATTCGCTGGCCCACACGTTTACCATCTTTTTCTCGTGTTTTAATACGCTGCTCTAACTTAACCGCAAACGTATCCTCACCGGTTAAAGGGCATGGGCCAGGACCTTGACGCAATACCAGTGAATTAGGCGCAAGGTGATACCTTGCTAGTTCTAATGCTTGCTGCCCACCGTCTGTTAATGGCATATCATTCGCTTTCCAGCGGCTCATGATCACCAAGTGCTCTGAAGCAGGCCCGTCAAATCCCCAGCCTTTATAGATACGCTGCGGGTCATCATCCACTGCAAAACCTTGTACGGTTTGCTGTATCTCAGCGGTCATATTCGGGTCGGCCAGTGCCACCCAAGACGCTTCGCCACATTCTGTGCAATGCACCACGGGCAATTGTTTCTTTTGAGCAACATTCTGGTCAAGCCAAGAAAAAGCAGGGGCTTCGCTCACGACTAAACCAATTCGTCGTAATTCACGAATCCAAAATTGCACTTGGGTAGGCACCAAAGGAAAAGCCCTGCCCGACCGTAACTCTTTTGCTTGTGACACCAAGGCTAAAAAAGCCATTAATACAGTTTCACGCTCGGCAAGATCACCCATGGCGCGAAATATAAAATCACGCTTTGCCAAGTCGGTTAATAACTGCAACCAATTTACCGCACCCTCTTCGGTAATTTTTAACAACTCATGAAATAAAGGCTGTGCCCTTAACCATTCACCCAGTGCAATGGCCCATTGCGTATTGGCATCCAGGGCTTCAAAATCCTGTGTATTGATACTGGGGGTATTAATAACGGCTGTATAGAATACGCTAGCTTTAGCTAATGGAAACTGCGGTGCTTTGAAGTATTCAGTCACGCGCTTTGTATAAATTTCAGCGGTTTCTTTATCGCGCGGATGATAATCAGCCACATTAGGATGCAGGACTATGTCTTCTGATGGTACCGGCCTTACAATTTCAGCCACCGAGTAACGATCTTCTTGAATAATGGCGTCGGGTAAAATTTCTTCTTCAAATAAGGTTTGAGCAAAGTCACATAGTTGGTATACCGGCCCCATGGCATTTTCGTCATCGCCACCGGCGACGGTGGCAGACGTGCCCACCACACATAATTGCCCTTTCTCAATATCTAACCTGGCTTTTAAGCGGCGAATCAAACAAGCCACATCAGCCCCTTGGGCACCATCATAGGTATGCAGTTCATCTAATACTAAGTACTGCAACAATGAAGGGTCTGTATTAAAACGCCAAATAGCTTGGTCTTTAGGGCGCATTAATAAGTAATCCAACATTTTATAGTTGGTTAATAAAATATCCGGTGGATTTTTTTGCATGGCCGCGCGATTGGTCACCGCAACATAAGCAGGCTTACCGCCTGTTTCTTCTGCCGGAATAATTTGAACTTCTGTATAGGTGCCAGGTTCATTGTTAGCCGATTTGTCTTCTTGACCCGGTTGCATACGGCCTGTGTATAAACCCACCGTTACCAAGGCTTTACGTCGCCCATTAGATTCTTTTAGTAAGTGAGATAACTGCCCGCTTTTTAAAATCTCTTCAGCAAAGCGCCCTGCTTGATCGGCAGCCAGGGCATTCATTGGGTAAAGCACAATGGCTTTTATTCCCTCAGCTTTACCTGCTTCACGCTGACGTAAACAATGATCTAACATGGGGTATAAAAAACACTCGGTTTTACCCGATCCGGTACCCGTTGTCACAATAGTAGATTTAGGCTGGCTATTTTTACTACTTAATCTTTCCCAAGATAACCACTGGTGTTTAAAAGGAGTAAAAGGCACGGTTAGATCAAAAAACTTTTCACCGTTGTCACTGGCTAAACGAAATGGCCTGCGTAGCTGCAACCAGGGGCCTTTAAACAAACCATTCTCAGGTTCATTAATAAAACGCGAAAGGGCCTGTTCAAAGTCAGGATCACGCATAGGAAAGGTCGCCTCTAAATAGTGGCGAACTTGTTTTTTAACATCTTGGGCAAGCGTAGCGGGTAACATCAGGCAACAGCCTCTTTATAAGCCTGTATGATTAATGGCTTAATCGAATCCAGTTCGCTAATACTTTCGACTCTTAAATATGTACCACTGATCGTTGCATTTGGAATAAAGCTTTTATTATTTGTGTCATTACATAAGTTCTGTAGGCTTGAATCTAATTGTTCATAATCTAAGGCCAATAGAATAGTAATGTTGCGTGTTCTCGGCACAATTTGAACAAACGGGCTTGGCGTAAATACCGTAATATTTTTCTTTCCGTAAACACTTGTCACATCTGGACAGATATCCTCTACAAGCTCTACAAAGGATTGACTTAAGGCCTTATTATTGTCATTAATCCCTTTCACATCTTCAATTTTTCTATCCCCACTTACTTTCTTTTTATCTCTCAATATATACTGCAAAATTAATTTCGGGTCTTCCATTAAAGGCCCCCATACTTTCACTGCTTCTTTTGACAGGCGAGAACCACGCTCTGTCATTTTTGTAACATTCCATTCTGTATTATTTTTTAGTTCTAGATTCAACCTTAAAGGGCTGGTATCAAAACCATCAGTCATTTCTTTTTTGTCTTTGAACTCTTCATCACTGTACTTTGAGTTGTAACCCGTTAGGGTTAAATTACCTAATCGATGCAACCAAGTTTCTTGAACGTTCTTCCAGTCATCACCTAACATGGCTTGCCAGCCAGGTTTTAAATTTTTATTTTGTGGCATGATGTGTTCTATCGTTAAGTCTTTAGTATCTAGTTTTTCTTTACTGGTGCCATTTTCCAGTCTTTCTAATACAAACTTACAGATTCTACTTTCATAAAGATCTTTATTCACTAAGCCTTCTTTAAACTCGGTATCACTTGGGTAGCGATTATTCTTACTCAATCTTGCAAGGGCAACTTTCAAGCTCTCTAAGGGTTTAGCCGCCTCTATTTTTTGTGCTAGTGCTGCAAATATATTTCCTAACGAACGAGTCTCCATACCGCAAACCAGTCTACGTAATATATAACTTTCTAAGTAACGTACGGCCACAATAAAATCAGACTTGGACAACTGCTCCGCCTCGTAACATTGATACAGCTTCATCACTGTTGGTGATGCTACTTCTACAAGTTTTCTTAAATCACGAAAAGTGACCAATAGATCTTTATCACCTTCATTAAGTAAGCTAATGGCTGCATAGTGCCGCGCAGATTGAAGAAGCCTTTTAAGCAGGTCTTCCACCTTGCAATCTTTCTCTTCGTACTGTGTTTCTAGGAACCACTGTTTAAATTGAGGATAAACATCACGCGCTTTCATTAACGTATTTGAATTCATACTTAAGGATAAAAAATCTTGCATAAATCGGTCAAAGCGATTGTTTTCATGCTTTAAAAACAGCTGTTCCATTGGGAACCAATAACGCTGATACATATCAACTTGAACATCATGTTTTTGTCGCATCAGTACAAAATTACGGATTAAATCAGCTTGACTTAAATCTAAGCCTGTGGAGTTAAGACTCTCAAAGATAGCCTGGGGATCGTCTTGGCCTGTATGCAGTGTGACATCAACCACTTTAAGCTTAAGTAAACCTTTATAGGCTAACTCTATTTTTTCATCACTGTCTAAGAAATCGCAAAACAGCTGGAAATTATTAATAACAATTTTTGACGCGTTATCCGTCAAAGCCGTTTCTTCTATTAGTGACTTTAAAGCAGGAAAGTCCCCTTGGGTCAGCACTAAGCGATATCTGTCATCGTCTTTATAATGACGATTAATTAGAAAATCTTCTTTTATCCCTTCTAACATGGCGCCAGCAATACTGTCTTTTCCAAACTCTTTTGCTTTTTTTAGTAACGCTAATATAAACAAGGTAATTGTGGTTAAACGCTGCTGCCCATCAATCACTTGAAAGCGCGCTAGGCTAGCTTGACCTGCTTGATCAGGGATGGTCACCACCGAACCTATGAAATGACTATCGATATATTCTGCGCCGCCAACACGAATCACATCTTGGAATAATTGAAGACAATTATCTTCTTTCCAGCGATAAGTACGTTGAAAAATTGGAATTAAAAACTGTTTAGTGCCATTTAATAAGTGCAATAAATTTGTATCTGATGCTTTCACTGTAAATCCCTTTACTAAAATTTCGACGTATCGATGTCTAAACGTTCACTGAATACTCGATAAGCTGTTTTATAATCTTCTATTCGATCAACATGATTAAATGGTGGGTAGAAGGTTTTAGTAACCGTTTGATTGCCGTTATCAATTTCATAGCTAACGGTTACAGGAGTAACTCCATCGTGATCAATAAGTGCTTCCCGGAGTTCTTTTGCACCAGCATCTTTACGCGCGGTGTTTGGTAATCTCCGCCCTCTACTATCATATTTATCTACTTGTTCATACATCACAAGGGTAGAAAATTGCACATTGAAAACCTCTACTAATTGATTAATACTCAATTCCATAGCGATAGACAATAAAACGTCAATCTCTATTTGCGCTTGTCTTCTTTCAATATCTATACGGAAAGATGAGTCCACATCCCAGTCTCTGACAAGCCTACTCCATTCAGTTTCTTGTAAAATTGAATATTCTGAAGACCAACTGTCGATGTTTAATTCGTTTGAAAAGTTCCGTCCCCATAAGGACGCATAATCTATTGTTAAACATACGAGTCTAAGAATTCTGTTTCTAATTAATTGAACACAAACTCCTTCAGGAAAAGGAAATGTTCTCAATGTACTTTCATATATATCACTTCTACCAGCTACACGAATAAGAAAATCATATAGGATGCTACTACTAAATCCTGCAGTTTTTAGCAGGGTTTTATCATCTAAAAATGAAAAGGATAAAATAGGATGTATATGCGTAGGTCCAGCAGGAATAACCGTAGGAATTAATGTCCTTTCATTAGCAGGTTGCCCCCTACGCCTAAAAGCAAGCCTCTCTCTTGCTGTAATAGGCCTAGGCAATTTATCTAAACTAGGAGGTAAAGCTTGTTTCAATATTACAGCTGAGAACTTTCTAACTGTATTTTTTTTATCTAGGCTATTTTCACAGGCTACCAACTCAGAAATAGCAGCACTTATATCACCCGTCCATTCAATAAAATAACCAAATTTTCTAGCCGTTTTACAACCAGGAGAACATGTTTCATCACCATATAAAATAAGCGACTCACCAATTAACACTTCATAAGCTGATATTTCCTTTTCATCAATAGGCCAAAAACCAGCAAACCATTCACCCTTTTCGTTTTTCTTAGGTTTTTGAGGTTTGGGCCACTCTGGAATCGAAGCATAAAATTTTGCCAGATTTCCATCTTTACCACCAGGACGATAAACTGCTCTAGGTATGTAATCTTCTGGAACTTCTGTCAAATCAACTAAATCATAATGACCTTTTTCAGTACAACTTTCCCTAGGTGTTTTATATAACGGTGCTGCTACAAATATATGTGGTCCGGATAATACTAGTTCATCAATGCTTCTTGGCTTATAACTAGGTGTTTCGACACGTGTAATAACACCATTTTTTTTTGCATTTGCTTCATTAAACATATCTGTTGAATGATACTTATCTTTGATATAGCCTAGTTTCAAAGATACTGAAGCTAACTTACTCAGAACATTTAACAAATCGACACTATGTACTTGAGGTAATGTAGACTGGTTTGGTATTTCAACTGAGTCTTCAAATAACCGTGAAAACTGTTCTAATACAGAACTATTTATATCTAAAATCCTCCTGCAATGACCTCTCAAGTCCCATTCGCCATCACAATTTTTGATACTTGGAACTGGTGAACTTTCGTCCGAATGAGCAAAGCTTTGTTGTAATGTAGCAGGATGAAAAATGTTAAACATTGCATTAAAAGCAACCTTTTCCTTTATACCCCTATATATGTTGATACTGAATGTATTTCTGTGACCAATATCTGGAAACCACATTAACTGATTTGAGAATTGATAGTGCCCTAGCATGCGTGAGTAATATTCCTCTCTAAAAACGCCAGCACTTGGGTCATCGAAACATCCTGGCGGATGCAACAGCCCTGCAAGTCCTTGATGATTTAGAAGATCCCATGAACGTACAATAAAATTCTTGTAAAGATTCGTTCTTATACCTTTTAATGCAGGATAAAGTGTTACGTCATTCAGATACATTGCTGCACCACAATTAATTATAAAGCTATCTGTGTAATGAGCCTTTTTATTTTCTTCTAGAAGTAAATCAGGCCGAACAGAGTTTATAGTTTCAGATTTTACACACCTTACACCTAACAACGGCTCAAATTCTGATAACAATGCGGCTTCTTTCCAGTCTGCGCCTATCCAAGGTGGATTACCAAACATCAAATCAAAACCATTAGGTTCCGTTATTTGATTTTTAAATTTCGGCCCAAGAATCTCACTAAAGATTAATTCCCAATGATGAAAGTTTTGTGAAGCGTCCGTTTCGCGCGCTACTTCATACCAGGGTACGGCAGCGGCCAGTTTTGTGGCATCCGGTAATTTCTGCTGGCTTTCAACAAATAGCTCTTCAAGCTTAATTTCATCACCCAAAGTGATATCAAGCATGTGGCGTGAGCTATCTTTATTCACTTTATCTGTGCCTATCAGGACTTCAGCGGCGGCTAGCCAAGCTGATCGACTTGGCAGTTCGTTTGATTTCTGCAGTGGCCAAAAATAAAAGCTGCACCAGCTGTCCATTAATAATTTTATGCGCTGGAACGCTCCAGATTGTGCTTCCAGGTTGTCTTTTAAGCCTTCTTGGTATTCTAGGCTTGGGCCTTTTTTTAAGGCGGCTTCATCGTTGGCTGCTAAGGGCCATACACTGGCGGTGCATTGGGTTTTTTCTAACCCTGTGATTCGGTATTGGGCATAGTCTTGCCAAAGATCATCAATTTTAATGCTGATATCACGGCCAATGGCCAGCTCTTCTGGCGACCACTTTTGTTTGACTTGGTTTTTATTCCAATCGTTTATCGCAAGGCAGTCTTCTGACCAGTATTGCTTCATTAGCTTGTCACGGGCAGCGGGGGCCATATCTTCATCCCACACTAAAAAGTGGTAAATCTCTTTTTCGCCACGCTGTTCACCTGGTTTTAATTGGCGCGGGGCTGCTGCATTTTTGCCTAGGTTGGCACCGTTAATTAATTGCTCTTGGGTCCATACGGCACGGCGAGCACCAATTAACGAGTTACCGGCCCGTAAACGCAAACCAAACCAAGGGGTTTGCCCTGGCTGGTATACATCGGGGGCACCGTTTTCGCCGGTTTGTACTTTTAAGCGATGAATACTGGCAAGCCAAAGTGACAGTGAACCCAACTCTACTGCGGTTGGGTTTAAATCGACTCCGTAAACATTGCGTACGGCGATGTAATGTTTTACTCGGCCCAGTTCTTCTTCAAATGCAGAAGGGTCGATATTTTCGTTAATTTGTTGTTGTTTTAATACTAGGTAGTGGCGCGCTAATTGATCGATGGCTTCTACCAAGAAAGCAGCGGAACCCATGGCGGGTTCGCAAATCTTTAGTTCTAGAATGTCATCGGCTTGTTGTGGGCCAAAGTCTTTTAGTCGCTCTTTTAAAGCTTCTTTTACTAGGCAGCGGGTAAGTACTTCTGGGGTGTAGTATGAGGCTGAGTTAACACGATCTACCCCGTTTAAATGCAGAATAAAAGTGCCTTCTACGTATTTACGGGTTTTTTCGGTGCGGCGTTCAATGATGATTTCGCCTTCTTTGAATTCATCTTCTCGCGTAGCGGGTACAAACCAGGTTCCTTGCTTGGGATCAATTGCATCGTCAAACACTAATGGCTGTACATTTTTACCTTTAACTTTTTTCTTTTTTTCGGCCAGTGTAACTTGTATCAGCTCTTCTTTTGCGAAAAAACCTTTATAGCTTAATAGGCCTTCGTAAACACTGCCCAGTTGCACTATGCCTAGCTCGGCATAGTTTATGCGATCAATCTGTTTGTTATTGCTGCCGGTGCCTAGGCTTAAACGACGAATAACTTGTTGCAGTACTTTATTGCTGAGTTTTACCCGGTCTAATAACGGTGTGGTTTTTGGGTCAAACAGGGTGGCAGTTAGCGGTTGGATTACAAAGGTTTTTTGTGTGCCAGTTTTAATTTTTCTGCTCGCCTGGGTGGTGGCGGTTTTATCTTGGCCAAACATGTCGGCTTGATCTTGCCCGAATAGCTCAGCTTGATCGGCTTGCACCCCCACTTCTTTGTTTGCAGCTTCAATGGCTTGCTTTGATTCATCTGGGTTAAAGCCTTGATGCACCAAGCGGAACAAACGCGTTAAATGCTCTGAGTAATAATGGCCATTTTCACTTTGGGTTGATGGTTCGCCTCTGTCTGCAAGGTCGCGTAAGGCTTCGATACTGTAACCTAAGCGATATACATCGTCACTTATGGGCAAGATGCCCAATTCACCACCACGGGCTTCGCCATAGAGACAAAATAATACGCGGTACACATACACTAGGGCATCGTGTTTAAGCTGCTCGGCTTGTACTTCTCGGCTGCCATCGGCAAGGGGCTGTTCGTTATCACCTAGCTTTTTGTAGCCATTACCTTGTGCACGCCGTGCATCTATCCAACCATTTGCAATTAGCTCAATGGCTTCGCGTACCGCTGATTGCAGTTTTTCTGATACACCGTGAGTGGCTTTTAATGAGCCTTCGCGCAGTTTTTCGTGCAGTACTTCATCGGTTTCACTGCTTGGTGACAGTGCTTCTTTTGATAATAAGGCCGCTGTGGCATTGAAGGTGGCGGTATCTTTACGGGCATAGGCTTCGTCTAGGTCTATATATAAGTAGCGACCCTGTGCATAGGTGTGCGCATCAAACAAATAAACGCGGCTACCAGCCAGTAACATAACCCAGCGAGGGTGGTCTTCTTGCTTTAATAGTACGGCAATGGCTTGCTCCCACTGCTCTATATAGGTTGGTAGGTCTTCGACCATTTGGGCGGTGGGCTCTACCATTTCTTCTAACGGGTCTTCAATGTGGTCGCCGCTGTTTAGGCAAAATGGGGTTTGGGCAATGACCAGCCAAGGCTGACTATTACGGTTTAGCCTTAATAAAATGGGCAGCTGTTTCTTTTCGGTAGGCAGTTCTAGGTTTTGCGCGTTTGGCTGGTAACCCAATGATTCTAAAAGCTTATAGTGCCAGCTACTGATTGCAGGGTCCCTGGATAAGGTTCTTAACGTTGGTGTTGGGTAATCTAATGCATTGGCTTTGGCTTTAAAGTAGCTTTCACCTAACGCTTGTAATTTACGCGGTGTCGATTGGCTGCCCTGGCTTTTCCAGACAGTGCTTTTGTCTTTTATGTCTTTAATAAAACCTTTGCTGTCGGCAAGGTATTGCGCAGAAAAGTATTCGCCCACATTATTGATTGCGATATCAATGCTCATTATTTAACACCCTGTACAACTAAGACCAAACGCGTACTGGGTTCATCTACGGCACGGTAATGGGCTTGTTCCCAATTGTGTTCACGGTCTTGAATGTATTTTTGCATGTCGTCTAATTTTTCTCGTAATTTAACCGCTTTGTTAGATTGTGGGCTAACCTTATTTAGCTCTTGCTTTATTTCGCCCCCCCAATCTTTTAACCATTGTTGTAGCCGTTTTTTCTCGGCTTCTAGTTGCGGCAATATGATTTTACGTCGACTGTCTTTAAGTTGGGTAAGATGTATTTTACTTTGCTCAACAGCGGCTGCTACAAACCCCTTCATAAGGTTTTCATTAAGATCACCCTGGGCATTTACGTTACCCAGTGTTTCAAAGTGAACCTCTTCCAGTGCTTCTTTAAGTGGGCGCACCTGGTAACTGCCGCCTTTTTTAAAGGAAACTGCATGTGGATCTACAATTAATGGAGTGCCTGCTTTTGAGCTAACTTGGCCTATGAAGCAAAACAATAGCTGGCCAGGTTCTAACGAAGGTGATGCGATTAACGGGGCTTGGCCACGATCCATTAGCATCATTAGTCTTTCTGATAGCCATTGCATTACAGGGTGCTGGCCGGTTAATAAAAGTTCTTCTGACCACTGCCCTTTTTGAGCCATGGCAGCACGTATAGCGGTATTAACCCGATCAACACTGGTGGTCAAGCGTAATTGGCCGTCTTCTGGCCAGGCTTCTTGTGGAATTGAAGTGGCTCCAAATAAAACGCCATCACTTGATTTTGGGTCCCCTAGGCGGCGTCGTAGTTCACGGGGTGGGGTTAGAATGTATTGCTCGCCGGTATTTTGAAGCGGTAAAAAGTCTTCATGCACCAATGTATCTTTTAGGGTTTGATAGCCTTGCACTAAAAATTGTTCGTGGTTCATTAAGCGAACACGGGAGTTATCTTGCTTGCTGCTGGCTTCGCTAGTTTCTTCAGGCGCGGCCTCACCCATTAACATGGCCATGAGTTCGTCGTGTCCATCATTTGTGGCTTCTTGCAGTAAGTTTTCTAATGATAAGGTTTCTTCATCGGTATTGGCCGGTGTTTCTAATGCTTCGGTATTCCCATTTACAAGCGCGGCTGCAATGTATTCTTCTTCTTTTTTTGCATCGTAAAGTTTTAGCTGGCTTTCACCGCTGCGTGCTGAACGGTTAATTTCATCAACTTTACCTATAAGACGTTCAAATATTTCGCTGTCGCCTTTTAACAAACCTTCGTTACTTTCTACCATAAGGTAGCGAATTATTGGGTTGTGCTCTTGTCCAAATCGATCGATACGACCATTACGCTGTATCAATGTGATTATGGACCAAGGCAGATCATAGTGGATTACGTTATGACATTCGTGATGTAAGTTAACGCCCTCTGATGCCACATCGGTTGCTAACAACAAGCGCATTTTTCTACTACCGGTTCCAAATGCTTCTACGGTATCTGAAATCGATATATCTGACATGCCACCGTGTGCTACAGCCAGTACTTGCTTTGCTTGCTCTTCTTGTTTTTCGCTGTAACTGATTTTAAATTCGTCAGCGAGTGCATGTATTAACACTGCTTGTGTCACACGGCTTTCTGTAAATATAACTACTCGGGGGCTTTTGGGGCTGCCATTCCAGCCTATGTCTTTGAGTTCTTTTAGTAATAGCTTAAACCGTGTGCTGTCTTTTATTGTTTGCTGTTTAAGCAGCCTAATTAAATTTTTAAGATGGGTTTCTTCTGCTGCCTTCAACGGGTCATCGCTTAACTTTTTAAAACGCTGTTCCGCTGTTGATAAGCAGGCTTCTGGGCTTGATAAATAGGATTTATACATACCCCATTGCACAATGGCATTGGCTTTAATAACTTGATCTAAAACTTGGTGACGTATGTCTGCAAGTTGCTTATAGGTTTGTATTTCAATTTCATTGGTTGCGTTAGCCGTGGTTTGAGCTAGAGGGATAACTTTACGTTCTGAGAAGTTATCACCGGCTTCTTCTTGTATATCTTCTTTAAATCGCATCATAAAGAAGGGTTTAATATGTTCTGCTTCATATACTTGCAGCTTAGGGTCTGGTATCGCAGATGGGTCTAGTAGGCTGATCAAGCGCCCAAATGTTTCACGCTTACCATTGTGTGGGGTTGCGGTTGTTAAGATCATACTATTGGTGCGGCGCGATAAACGACGGGCTAGTCGATAACTTAGGTTTTTTTCTGGATTGGTTGCACCCGCTACATTATGGGCCTCATCAATTACTACACAATCCCAACGGGTGTTTTCTAAGAAGTGACTATAGCGTGCAATGTCTTTTAATGTATCAATAGACATAATTATTCGGTTATATACTTCGAATGGGTTTTTAGACGCGGGGATTTTTAACTGTAATTTTGCTAGCCCTGCAGAATCAAGTCGTAGAAGTGGAATGGAAAAACGGTTCCAAAGTTCCGACTGAAATTGCGTGAGCATGGATTTTTTAGTTAATACCAGAATTTTTTCACCCTGGCCCCGCTGCATTAGCTCAGACAGGATCATACCTACTTCAACGGTTTTACCTAAACCAACATCATCGGCCAATAGCAATCTTGGTCGCATTTGCGAGATGGCTTTTTGCACGGCTTCTTTTTGATAGGCCATAGGCTTAAACGCACCAATGCCATCAACATGTGGGGCCAAGTCTGTTAACGGCATTTGTCGTAGCTGGGCTTCTAAAAATAGTTTTGCTGTACGGTAATTGGGGCTGGTATCTCTTATGAGCTTTGTTTCTGCTGGGTCTACCGGTGTGATCTTTTCAAGTTGGGTTAAAAACGCGGCCTCGTGGCCCCGTGTCATGTCATCTGCACCAATGCAATATACAACTTGCTCACTACTACTATAGTTTGCTGACTCTACACGGGTTACTAGCCATTCGGCATCGCGACATAAAACACGCATGCCTGGGGTAAAAACTGTCATTTCTAATCTCTATTATTTATTGCTTCTAGCTACGACTTAAACCATATTTGTACGTCAATTAACTGCTGCAATATTTTTTCTGCTAGCTCTGCATTGAATTTTGAAGATGGTAAACGGATGATTGCTTGCAAACTTTGACCTGAAATATAATTGAACTTGAAATATTTACCCTTTTCAGTTTGGTATTCCAGTATGGCTCGCATTTTTGAACCCGTTAGTTTTTTAACGTGGGAAGGTATTGACAGGTCCAGTAGCAATGCATTGCATACTATTTCTTGCTCATCTACCTTTAAACTAAATGCAGCATGTTTCGGTAGCGTAATTGGTTTTAAGACTTTTTTATCCAATGTAATATAAAGACAGTCATCTTCAATCTTTGCTGTACTAACTCGAAACATATCTCTAAATATAATATCTAGCGCTTTCAGATCAATTTCATTATCTCTATCTTCAATCTCAACTTCAGTAACGGTAGGTGTAGACAATGCAAACCGACCAAGAACCATGCCGTTCCAAGTTAGAGTCGCTTCAATACCACTTTCATTAGCAATAATTAAATTATCTAGCGATAAATTAGTTTTATTTATTGCTGTAGCCATCAAACATGACGTTAGAAAATACGCTCCTTTTTTTTCAATTTTATCTTTGGCTGACATTGATGAAAAACCTTCACGAGCTGCAGCCAAATAGTGTGCTATTAGCTGTACTTTTTCACCTAATAACAACCCTCTATTAGACATGCGTTCAATAGCTTCTTTTTCTGGGTTCAACAAATGTAAAAGCATTGCCCGCAATACAATTTGTTTGTCATCCGTTAACAGGGTTAATGCTCGATCGTTTCTCACTATGCTATAAGACACGTCCCACCACTTTTTAAATAGCTCGCTATCGTCACTTTCTGCATGTGTTTCTTTTAAATAAACTAATATATCTTTGGCCACCCAACCTTCATCCTGTGGGTACTTTGCAATCACATTCAAGTAACCTGAAAATATAGGGGTTATTTCGTCATCCAGGGTTACACCTGTTAACTGGGGGATTAGCACTTGTTCAGAAGCAGCTGTAATAAGCTCATCTAGTGGTATTTCCAATAGTTTGGAAATGCTATCTTTAACACTTTTAGCCTCATCTGCGTTTGCTAAGTAATACCAAAGCATACCTGCAAACATATCTACATTTCGATATTTATCAGCCAATTCTTGCTTATTTAATTTAGGGAACTCTAGCCCAGAAACCACACCGTTATCAGCATTGAAAAGTTCTGACGTTGCTTTAAATTCAAATAATTCATTTGGAACATTTTCAAATTGTCGTGACAAGTAATCATCACGATCGTCTTCGGTAGGAAAGTGAATACACTCTATTTCAGTGGCCGATATAACCTGGTTTTGAAAACCTGCCTGTTTTCTAAGCTGAATCAGTACAGGCCCTACAGGGTAACTTTTCATTTTTTGGAAATCTGCCAGCCTATCTGAAGCGACAACTGCAAACTGACCATCTTTATTGCATACGGTTAACTCTGGCGTAATCAACCCAATATCCAGCATTCTTAACAAGTATCTCTTGCTTGTTAAGATATAATTAACGCTTACTGGCTCATTTTGGCTTGCAAATAAATCGTTAATTTCTTCAGACATCTTTATATTCCACAAGGTTACTGTCTATATTGGGCAAAAATTGAACAACCTCTACTTCTTTGCCGGTAGATGTGGAATATAACATATATAATGCTTCTCTTGCCCTAGAGCACATTACGTACATATTCATTTTGAATGTATCAAGGCTGCTGCCATCAATATCGATAGATTGAAGCTCTGGAATAAATACAAAGTCAAACTCTAGCCCTTTACAACTATGACGGTTAATCACTGTTAATGTACCCGATGTATCAAATACAAGGTCGTCAGCAGGGTGTTTTTTTTGATCTTTACTTGAGTAAGTCTGCACGCGATACTGGTCTTTTAATTTATACTGCAGCAGATCAAACACTTTTTTACGCATTCTATCATTTTGTACAAAAACACCTACTTCTCCAGGTGCTCTAGAAGACAGTATTCGCGCAATGTAATCTATTTGCTCTTCTAAGTTATGAGTCTTAACCACCTGAGGTATATCCCCTTGTTTTTTAGGTAGCGCAGGTACGCCCGAAGCAAGCCCAACAAAAAAAGTATTAGCAAGCTTGGCAATTTGGCGTGTATTACGGAAATTTTGTTCTAACTTATAGGATCGATCTTCGTTTACTGCCAATGCAGATTTAATTTGCGCAACCGTTGAGTTTTCGTCTTCATTTAATCGCTGGTTTTCATCAGCCATAATTGTTAATGATCCATCTGTAACCTTGTCTGAAACAAATCTTAAAAAGCTATACATTTCTTTAGGAAAGTCTTGGCCCTCATCTATTATTAAGTGTCCCCAATCATTCATGTTAGGGTGACTAGCAGCTGCTACTAACATAGCCGTCCAATCGTACTGGTAGTCAGTTATTTTTGGGGGGGCAATGTCGCCAGCATTTTCACTACTGCCTTTGTTAATCCATTTATCAAATCCGCCCTCTGCACCTTTCAATACAGCTTGACTCACAAACCACTTATTTTTTGGCTTATCCCAATGTGCTCCCAGTGCTTTAGCTTCGTCCTTTTGAGCATATGGGCAATCTAAGTAGGTTTTTTCTTTAGTATCACTACCAGTTTTGATTCCATTACTTTTCCACCACCTAAAGGCCCAACTTAAAAGTGTTGCAGGTTTAATTGCGCTTTCGTCTTCACCAGCAACGTTATCTGTGTACTTTTTCAATACTTTATTAAACATTAGTACTTGTGCAATTTTGTTTCTACGGTGTAGAGCTTGCGCCCTCAGAAACGCTATTACTGTTTTCCCTGTTCCTGGTGGCCCAATAATTACAATACTTCCATCCATGGGGGCTTCTGCATAAATCTCTTCTTGCTCATCACTAATTTGACGGGAGTTGGGCATTCTCATGTTTAACCCCCTTCCTTGATACTTGTTAATACTGAAGTAAAAAGGCCATCACCCACTTCATTTCCTAGCAATAGTTTCCGGTCAAGTAATAAGTTATTCATGGTACAACTGGTTTCAGATACCAATGTACATGAATGACATGCAGCTTTGTTTAAACCCATTACCCCCTGTGTTTCCATTTCACTGCAAACAGGGTCATTAGAACACCAACTAGCCTGCTCTAATGCGGCTGCGATCATGGGGTATAATCGATTCGCTTCGCCCTGCTGCACTAAACCACCTAAACTCCCTTCTGAATCTGAGTCTGCGGTGTAGATTAAAACACCGGCCTGGTCATCCTCTGCATAAATTCTCTCCCGAATGGAACCACTGGAATAACCGCATTCAAAACTTAGTTGCCTAATTAATAGGTGTGCGAAAGTATGTATGGCGACTAATCTTGGGGTTGGCTCTGGAAGATAACTTACCTTACCTTCAGCATACTTATCTTGCATATTCTTTATGCGAGCTTGAATAAATGCACCTGACCTTCTTTCCCATTCTATTAAAGCTTGCTGGTCAAATTGGATAAAAATGCCTTCACCAAAAACCTCCATGGCCGGCAACCATTTGATGTCTTCATGCTTACCCGCTGGAGGTATAACCGCGACACCTGGCTTCACCCGTTCAAATCCACAAAATGCACGTACCTCACGTAGTTTATCTAAAAGAACCACACGCTCTATTAATCGTTCAAGTCCCCATGTTTTTAAGTCTTGTTTTTTAGGTTCAATTCTAGCGACAAAATTACGCTGAACTTTATCTGTCACATCTGGAGACGATAGGACACGCCACTCGGCCAATTGCAATTCTTCTGCCCTTGGGATATCAATATCTTCTTGTGCTTGTTGATCTGACCCCTCTTCAAATATATCCATTATTGCTTGCACTTCCGCTTTGAGGTCGTTCGCCATCATATCGATCAACGGTTTTGCATTAACTGCATTCCCTTGCGATATTAAATCAGTAATTGCACCATAGTAATTATGGCTTTTGGCTTGATCCAATAAATCATCAGGGCTCGCAGAACCCTCTTCATTAGGTATATCCAATGCAGAACGCACTATAGGGTAATACAAGTTACTGGCACCACGCTGCAATACAACGAGTGAACTTTGACAACTGTCACGATCCCAACTTTCCCATGGCTGACTGCCTGTGCATTTCAACCCTAAACTATCCAATGCATTTGGTGAGGTAATATCTCCTAAGTGCCGTTTACTACCACATTCTTCACACTCAACAAATAAAGCTTCAAGACCACTTCCTTTACTGGTGTCGCTTCGGAAATACAATCTGTTATTACGCGTACCACACTCTTTTCGTCCGGGCCCTGAATGCGCCCAGAAACTCCAAGCAACATCATTCAGATGCCCGCTTTCACATGCAGCAACAAAACGCATGGGGACTAACTGTCTTTTATTACAACTATGTTTCTTACATACAGGCTTTCCATTTTCTGAATCATCTTCGTCATTTTTCCACTCCCCCATTTTTCTACAGCTAGGGCAAAACATCCACCGTGGGAAACGTATGGTTTTAACTGCATGCCTTGCATCCGCTTTACCAAAATCGGGATTTGTTGGCGGTGCCTTTAGCATTCTTACACCCAACTGATTTGTTAATCGACTCATTTCAATTACCGGTAGCTTTTTCGGCCAGTCTTTTAAGTCTGTTAGCAATAATGATTCATCACCAATATCTATGATGGCACCAGGACCAAAAGGGGTAATTAATTGTGAGCTTCTTACACTTCTATCCACACTCATGACTCTTCCCCTTTTACAAATATTTTGGTTTCTGTATCAACATTTCTCATGGAGTTTAAGGTTGGCCACAAACCTACCTTTTTATCTTGTCCAAAAGATTTAATTAATGGCTTGAATTGCGGCCCACTTTTCTGTGCTTCATACTTATTTACATTCCCATCTTTTATTTCGTAGTGCCATTTTGAAACCAAGTCGTCTAAGTGTTTCATCACTTTTTCTATTTCTGATTTTTCTAAGTCTGCTGCCGCCTCCATTATTCGCTGCTTAAAGCCAGCATATAATGCCAAAAACTGTCTATTGTCCTTATCGAAACTTCCAGCCATGTCATTACTTGGCAAGTAACCACTTAACCGAACAAGTGTGATTAATGCTGCATGCAAAGCCCTTTCTCTAGCAGGCTTGGCCCAAGGTGTAATACTAGTTGGTTCTACATGTCGATATAACGCTTGGTGATAGCTGGAAAACGTTTCGTAATGTGAGCGATCTCGTGGCTTAGACGGAGAGTAAAGAGTTACTACGACTGCAGGTGGTCTTTTTTTATCCCGCCCAACTCGGCTTGAGGCTTGGATATATTCAGCTGTTGTTTTAGGTTGACCATTGATTAACATGATCCCTAGGCGGCTGATATCGACACCAACTGAAATCATATTGGTGCATGGTAAAATATCCACCACTCCAATACTGGCAGCGTCGATTTCTAGCTTGTCCAATATCTCGGGGATTCTTGCACCTTTGACATTGGCAGAAAGCTCTTCGACAACGGTGCACTCACGCATATTTCCACTTTTTTGTGCAATCACCCCTATACGCGAGGGAATATCATCTCGTGCTAGTGTCATTGTTTTACCCAGCTCTCGCCTGCTATTATGGTAAATTGGCAGTGTCCACCAGGTGTCCAACTCTCCTTCAGTTTGATTTGTCTCTATTGGTGCTTGCAGCATTGCAGCTGCCGTTTGAACCAAAGCCGTTTGCCCTGTATGTCCTGATGGCATAATACCCAAATACAAACGCCCTGGAGCACTCCTATCTTCTTTCGAGAAGAATGAATCACTTTCATCTATGCCTGGTGGCGGGAAGATCTGAACCTCGCGCCCAAACAACCGTCGATTTTGCTGTTCTGCTGCACGAATTGTTGCTGTTGCGGCAATTACTTTTGCGCGTCCGCCAAGTTGGCGAATCAATGCATCTATCCCTGCTTCATATATACCGGCAATAGTACCTAAGGGACCTGAAATTAAGTGAAGCTCATCCTGAATAATTAAACTTGGAGGGTTGAATCGCCCATCACCAAAAAATGCTTTTGTTTTATCCATCCATGTCAATCGTGCAAACTTATCAATGGTCCCAATCAACATGCTAGGTGGCGCAGCATATAAAGCTTCATCGACTACTTGAATGGGTAAGTGATTATGAAAACTGCAACTATCAGTTGGACAATTAAAAGCAAAGCTTGTTTCAGACGAATTAATCCCATAATCACTATCATGTGCAGTTTTTTCTGCTGGTATTATTGAAGTACCACACCATGGGCACCTCTGTAATTGAAACGGATTTTCTGGTTTCTCTTCTTCTCTTAGGTTTAAGTACTTTTCTAAAGCAGCGGGTTTGTCTCTATCGCCTGATGTAAATTTATTTGGCGCACTATCCTGTCCTACCCACAAACCTAAAGTAAAAGGCTGGTTGCCCATCTCTTTATAGAGTTCACATCGCATATCTTCCATAGCACAAATGAGTGTACCTGCACGCTGGAACTGCTGTGAAGTTAACAAGCGAAGGGTATACCTTTTAATAACGGCAGTACCAGCACCCTTTAAACCGTCTTCTAACCGGCGGTAAAAAAGCTCCCATGCCGCAACAGCTAAATAAGCCTCTGTCTTACCACCACCCGTTGGGAACCATAAAAGATCAACTATATCTCTACTTTCAGAAAAATCACCACTTGCATCATGTACCAAGGATTCTATAACAAGTAATTGAAATGCTAGCTGGAAAGGTCGCCAATTATATTTAGAATAAGCTTCACTAAAATAGTCAGGCTGAACAAATGGCTTTTCGTTTCTCCCTCTTGCTTCACCACCAAACTGCTTATCGCTGTGTATCATTTGGACTAACATAGCTTGGTTGGCTAAACGAAAGGACCGCAGTGCATTCTTTGAGCGCCCTATGGCGTCAATACCACACCGCATTCTTCTTTCCGTTTCGTATAACTGCTTGAAGATACGCCCTCGCGCCTCCATGTGCTGCGCAGGTAGAACCTCTTCAGCAATCGATTCAATCCATTCCTTATACGCTGCAACAAATAATTTCAAACTTTTTATCAATTCATCTTCGCTAGCACATGCTGCTATATTTTGAAGCGATAATATTTTTTCAGGAACAGCAGGGTATTTATTAAAATCAATTGTTGTACTAAAACCAAACACTTCTTGCGCTGGTATTGATGCACTGCTTATCCAACAAGGCTCTGTACCTTCTTGATCCCAAATACTTGCACAACCATGCCCAACAGACCAGTTCACTCGCTTACGATATAGCAATGCCAATTCTTGCTGCTCATCATCGAATTTAAATCGCTCTGACCCCGGGTACTCTTTAAAGCAACCCTCCTCGGTTTGGCAATGTATTTTTGCCTGATATAAACAGTCTGCAGGGTTTAACTTAGCTCCACTAGAAATCTCATTAGTTAATGCTACCGTAAGTATATAGCCCGTCTTCCACGGTCTTTTTATTACTGTTACTTTCCCTCTACCATTAAATACGGTAACAACCTTATTACCTTCACTAGAACAGTCGAACTCAATACCTTCTTTTAATTGTTCTCGTCTCCAATGTTTATCCTGCCCACAAGTATATGAACCAGAAGACATAATTATTTTAATTCTCGCTCCAGCCGATACTGAAAATGACAACGCCATAGAAGATGGCTTGAATTCCGATGCAAGCGAAACGGTGTTATCCACCTCATCTGGCGTGCCTGAGTCAACTTCATCCTCTACAGCCTCCACTGGAAATAGAACTCCCATCAAATACCGTTTATGGGGCTTATCATTAATTAACTCATCTTCTGCGGAGGGACCTACAAGCTGTCGATTCAGATATTCGACGATATCTTTGCGGTGCTGAGATTTCACATTTTTATCTGGCATACAAATCCATTTTTAATCTTATAACTATCTGTTATTTAAGCTGGCATTCTAATGTTACTATTTAGCCAACTTTTTGGTAAAACCTAAACTCCACTAGGTTTTTATTTTCGTTAAACCTGCATAAGACAATTGGCTACCCTCACCACAGCCCCCTTCTTTTTAATAGGCTTAGAAGTAGATATTACTCCAAAGATATTCAGGTCATCATTCACTTAATGGAAGTAGTGGCAGCACTTTTTTACCATCTTCGGGCAGCGACATTTCAAAACACGACATAACGCTGTTGTGAAACTTTTTGCGGGGCGGTTTGGCATAACGATCCACCAAGTACTCAAATGGACTCTGCATAAATCTGAAGGGGCTGTAGATCCAATTCCGTTGACCTTGATACATAATACTTCCTTATTTAGTATGATATTGTCTGTTAATCCTACAAAAGTAAATGCCCACTTCACAAAAAACGTTACCCAAATCAACAAGTTAGTTTATTTCTGTATATTCTGGCTTTAATTGACCATTATTTAGCCGATCTGCCTTTATAACTTAACTGGTCACTCATTGCCCTACCGAGTAGCCCGCCTGGGCAGCCTCGAAGTCATCGAATGGTTTTGTCCACTTCTCGTATGGGAATAACTCACTGATCGTTTTCTGAAATTTATCATCGTGCAGCAGTTCTATGGTGACGTCTTTGAA
>MAAA01025684.1_pt1 | contig 22326 bp, 20 predicted proteins | sample 1115971 | NCBI WGS metagenome assembly MAAA01 (sample SAMN04961123, study PRJNA320927) | seawater metagenome | isolation source: sample BD02T6 sea water enriched with oil for 6 days | place: USA:Gulf of Mexico | collected 2013-07-27 | reverse complement strand
ACGTTTAAAGGATTTCCATGCTGTGGATTAAAGCGTTTCATATCATCGCCGTAATTTGTTGGTTTGCCGCTATTTTTTATTTACCGCGTTTATTTGTTTATCACGCAGATGCTCACGACAAAATCAGCAAAGAACGTTTTAAAATCATGGAGCGTAAACTCTATCGGGGCATCATGACCCCCTCCATGATTGTAGTATTACTGTTAGGAGGTTGGCTCATTAGCCTTAACCCTAATTATTATTTAAGCCAGGGATGGATGCAGGTAAAATTGGCCCTAATATTGATATTGGTGGGTTTTCACTTCTATTGTGGGTATTTACTTAAAGCCTTTAGCAATGATACAAACCGTAAAAGTCATAAATTTTTCAGGGTACTCAATGAACTGCCTGTTTTTATGTTAGTAGTCATCGTGATCTTGGCCGTGGTTAAGCCATTTTAGTTTTAGAGCGTCTTTATTAATTAGTTTTTAGGATTGTTTCATGGATATTTCTCGTTCAGCGTCTTTATTTGAGCAAGCCAAGCTACGTATTCCGGGTGGTGTTAATTCACCGGTACGCGCTTTTAATGGTGTAGGCGGCACACCCATTTTTTTCAAGAAGGCAAAAGGCGCTTACCTGTTTGATGAAGATGGTAATCGCTACGTAGATTACGTGAACTCATGGGGGCCGCTTATTTTGGGGCACAGCGCACAGCCTGTTTTGGATGCGGTATCAAAACAACTAGAAAATGGCTTAAGTTTTGGTGCACCTACCGAACTTGAAGTAGAGATGGCTGGAAAGGTTTGTGAAATTTATCCAAGCATGGATATGGTGCGCATGGTGAACTCTGGTACAGAAGCTACCATGAGCGCCATTCGTCTTGCACGAGGTTACACCGGTCGCGATAAAATGGTGAAATTTGAAGGCTGTTACCACGGCCATGCCGATTCATTATTGGTAAAAGCGGGCTCTGGCGCACTCACGTTAGGCGTTCCCAGCTCGCCTGGTGTTCCCACTGTACTAGCCGACCTAACTATTACCCTTACTTACAATGATTTAGCGGGTGTAAAAGAATACTTTGCCCAACACGGCAGCGAAATTGCCTGCATTATCGTTGAACCATTGGCCGGCAACATGAATTTCATTCCCCCTGAGCCCGGTTTCTTAGAAGGTTTACGTGAGGTTTGTGACGAGCACGGTGTGGTATTAATTTTTGACGAAGTCATGTGTGGTTTTCGTGTGGCTCGTGGCGGTGCTCAAGAAGTTTACAACGTGATACCCGACATGACGACGCTTGGAAAAGTGATTGGCGGCGGCATGCCTGTAGGTGCTTTTGGTGGCAAGCAATCGATTATGAATCACATTGCGCCTTTAGGGCCGGTCTATCAAGGAGGCACGTTATCAGGTAATCCTATTGCCATGGCCGCGGGCAAGGCTATGTTAGCAGCCATTAGTCAGCCTGGATTTTATAATGAGTTAACCAGAAAAGCACAAATGTTGTGTCAGGGCCTAGAGACGTTAGCGCAAAAACATAATATAGATTTTACCACCAACCAAGTGGGCAGCATGTTTGGCATATTCTTCACGGCGGACAAAAACATCAGTCGCTTTGAGCAAGTTGAACAATGTGATCAAGCACGTTTTAACAAATTTTTTCATGGTTTGTTAGACGAAGGGGTTTACCTGGCTCCATCATCTTATGAAACCGGTTTTATTTGTGCAGCCCTAACTGAGGCCGATATTGAGTTTACATTGAAGGCCGCCGAAAAAGTGTTTGCCACGTTATAAATTACACTGGCGCTTAGCATTTTTAAAATGCCCTGCTTAAATTTTTAAGTGGGGCATTTTTTTATAAATTTGAAAGAATAATCGACAAAAAATAGTTGATATTTTATTTTTACAAAATAGTTTAACGCTAGGCTGAAATTTGCACGAATTAAGCTGACTTAACCTGTCATGCCTCCTGTAGCCATTTGCCCAGAGTCTACCCCCAACCTTATCCACAGATACTGGGGATAAAGGTTATTCACAGCCACGTTTAACAATTCAATCTAACCCGTGTTGACTTTGAAGCTGCTGGTAACGCCCATCTAACTTAAATGTTTTTAACCCATTGTTAATACCTGAAATGAGCTTTTTATAACCCTTAAACTGGCGACTCACCGCTATGTGTAACGGAATATCTTTTAACGGGTGATCGGTGTCATAAAATAATTTATGGGCAGGGTGTACATGGCGGGTAGCTTCAAATTTCATGACTAGGTAGTCCCCTAAGGTTAAATGCAACGCTCCACCGGCTAATTTTTGTAAATTTTGCTTAGCATCCGTAGCAAAAAGTATGCTTACCCCCTTGGCCTGTAACACCGCTTTAGGATAAGCATATGACTTCACTAACCCAAGCGTCCTATTGGATAGACTGCTAGGCCCGCTGTACTGAAAAGCATCTGCCTTACGGGATATAAACACCAGTTTATTATGATCATAGGCTTGGCTAAAGTGCATGCGCTTGTCTCGCTTGGGCGTATACCACACAGCTGGTATCACATCAAAATTGCCTGTCCCCATGGTGCTGGCAATTTGATCCCAATCCATAAACGTTAACGTCACTGTATGACCTAATTCAGTCAGAAGCTGGCGTGTTAAATCAATACTAAAGCCGCCATTTTGTAGGTTTTTTCCTGTCATGGGTGCCCAATTGTCGGCCACCATGCGCAACTCTTGAGCCTGACTAACAGGCCAAATACCCCAAGCTATTAAGCAACAGAAAATTATTTTCACTCTGGCTCCGAGCCAATCACATTTTAAAAGGCCTCCGTAATTGAATCGGCGCCTCAAAAGACCTATTTGATAGTATAGCTACAATTCACTGTTCCATGATTTAAAGGTAAAGCACTGGGTTTGTGGCATGAGTTTGTCTACACTGCCCATCTTCGCCAATTTATATACTCGGATCATTTTCATGGCCAAAGACCTCACACAAGGTGACATTGCCCCTTGGCTATACCGCCTAACGGCACCTATGGTGCTGGGCATAATGGCGATGTTTTTATTTAACCTTGTGGATACTTATTTTATCAGCCTGCTAGGTACGCAGCCTTTAGCGGCCATTAGCTTTACGTTTCCTATTACTATGCTGGTCATTAATATTGGCATAGGTTTAAGCATCGCAACCGGAGCTGTCGTGGCAAGGGCTTTGGGGCAAAAGGACCAGCAATTAACTCGGCTGTGGATAAGTAGCAGTTTTTACTTATCGGCATTAACGGCCCTTGTCATCATGATCATAGGGCTGACCTTTCAGGAGTCCATTTTTAGCTTATTAGGTGCGAGCACTGAACTCTTACCGTTTATTAAAGATTACATGAATTGGTGGTTTGCCGGCAGTGTGTTGCTTATTGTACTTATTGTGGTGAACTCCAGCGTACGTGCCACCGGCAATACCAAATTACCCAGCCTTGTGATGCTTTTCAGTGCCTTAATTAATGGCATCCTTGACCCTATTTTAATCTTTGGTTGGGGACCATTCCCGGAGCTTGGCATTAAGGGCGCAGCCATCGCTACTTTGATTTCTTGGATGCTGGCGCTGATATTAATCATGCATTTTGTTATTCGTAATCAATTAATTTCATTTCACATATCCAAAGCCTTTTTTAAAAGCTGGAAAAAACTGGTGTCCTTAGGCTTGCCTGCTGCCTTCACCAACATGTTAGGTCCCCTTGTAAACGGTATACTTGTGGCTTGGGTAGCAACGTACGGCGATACCGCCGTAGCCGCCTATGGCGTTGGCAGTCGTTTAGAACCCTTAGCTCTTATTGTGGTGATGGCCTTTACAGCAAGCCTTCCGCCTTTTGTTGGGCAAAATCACGGCGCGGGTGAACACAAGCGAATTGAAGATGCTCTTGTAAAAAGCATGCAATTTATCATGGTATGGCAGCTTCTGGTCTATGGATTCATGGTGCTGCTAGCGTCCCCCATAAGCATGTTATTTAGTAACGACGCTCATGTTCAGTCTATTATTAAAACGTTTATATATATTTTACCCATCAGTTACTTTGGTCTAGGTTTTTGCTTAGTGAGCACCGCCACCATAAATTCGCTGCATAAACCGCGAATCTCATTAATGATTAATACGGTGCGTTTATTTGGTTTTTATCTACCATTAGCATGGCTGGGGAATCATTACTGGGGATTAACCGGTTTATTCTGGGGCTGCGCCATGGCTAATTTATTAGTGGGGTTAAGCATTATGTTAATGTTTAACCGTGTACGGAACGACACACGCTGGAGAAATAAGTTGCTAGAGGTGTAATCTTTGTCCTTTTAAAATAAGTCCACATCCGAGCCCGTAGGCTTGCTGGTCTCGGTTTCATCTAACTCCAATAATTGCATTTCGAGCTCACTTAACCCACTAATAAGCTGATCGCTGGCAAGTTCCATTTTTTCAAGGCAGTTAAACGCCGCCGAATCGTCTTTCTCTTTATGGAATATCAACGCTTGCAACCCTAAATTGTGTAACTCAATATGAGGGGCTTCTAAGGCTTTAAAGCTTGATAAATCCACATAGCGCTTGCCTGCGCCTTCGTAATACCAATCCCCTAAGCGACATGTACTATGATCACATACATGCCCCGTATCGCCTTCGTCTAACATGCCCCAGATTCCACGATAAATTTGTGCTTTCCAAACCACATGATCCAGCTTTACCGTTTGTAAAAAGCTGGTATGGGAAGACCCTTGTATCACCCTGAACATATTTTTAGAAACATCGGTGATATCGGCAATAATGGTTTTAACGGCACCGGTTTGCTCTGACAAGGACTTCGTTGAACTGCCCATGTCATTTATCTGCGCACTTACTTGGGATGTTTGTGAGGTAATGGCCGCCACCAATTTCGTAATTTCGGTGCTGGCCTCGGCACTTTTTTTAGCTAAGGCTCTTACTTCATCAGCCACCACAGCAAAGCCCCTACCCTGCTCGCCGGCACGAGCCGCTTCTATTGCCGCATTAAGGGCCAGTAAATTAGTTTGCTCACTGATGGTTTGTATCTGACTAACAAAACCGACAATTTCATCCCCATGCACCGATAAAGCTTCTACTGCCACGCAGGCATCTTGAGTGCGGTCATCTATATGCGCAAGGCTAGTGGCGATATGACTAAGCAGCACGTGAATTTGATCAAAGCTGCTCACTGACTCACTTAACGCTTGATGCTGCTGGTTTAATCTACCTGAGCTCAACGCCACCGAATTGCAAATAGTGTCCAGTGTATGAGCGCCATTGACGTACAATTTGTACAGCCGCTGTTGATCTTCGCTTGAGGCAATCGCATATTTAAGCTGATGATCGGCTACTTCTCTTACGCCTTTGAGTAACTCAAGGGACATGGCATCTTTTTCCACTTTCGCCTTTAAGGCCTCGTTCTCCTCCCGTAAGGCCTTAAGCTCTCTTTGGCTGCTAGCGCTAAAAAACATATTATCTCGTACCCCATAGACCCTCCTTGAGTATAGACCAGAGATCTGAAAACCAAAGGAGCAAGCACATTGCAATTGCTTTCAATGCAGCCTTGGCCCATCATGCCGCCATTATTCGCCTATTTCACTGGATATCCGCTGCATATGGACAAGTATCGTCGTCTATTAATCATCGCTATCGTCTTTAGCCTGTTGGTAATAGCCTGCAATATATTTATGGCTCCCAGCTTATTACCCATAGAAGTACTCTTTGACAGCCAGCACCCATGGCGACAAATACTGATTAACATCCGTGTTCCACGAGCCTTAGGGGGCTTTTGTATTGGCGCGTTGCTGGCTGCCAGCGGGGTATTAATTCAAGGTTTATTTCGTAACCCATTGGCAGAGCCTGGCGTCATTGGTGTATCAAGTGGCGCGGCTTTAGGGGCGGCTCTGGCCATATTTTTTCAAGTTTCTATCTGGTTTTTACCATTGGCGGCCTGCTTGGGCGCGGGCGGTGCGGTATTAATATTATTGTGGGTAGGCCGTCACTTAATCGGTCAACAAGTAAGCCAATTCATCTTGGTCGGGGTGGCACTTAACTTTACCGCCACCGCAAGCCTTGGCATGCTCACGTATCTTTCTAACGATCAAATCATGCGCAGCATTAGCTTTTGGAGCTTGGGTAATTTGAGCGCCATTCATTTTACCGAACTCGTGATTCTCATGTCGGGCGTATTGGCCATTTGCCTCATTGTGCCCAGATACCTAAGCCAGTTAAATATATGGTTATTGGGGGAGCACAACGCTAAACAGCTAGGGGTTAATACTCGACGCTTAAATGCGCACTTAGTCTTAATGATCAGTTTTATGGTGGGATTAGCCGTGGCTTTTTGTGGCGTGATTGGTTTCATTGGTTTGCTGGTTCCCCATGCCGTGCGTTATTTTGTGGGCATGGACAACAAAAAGGTTCTGCCGCTATCTATGTTAATGGGCGGCAGCCTACTGTTATTAGCCGACTGGTTAGCACAAACCTTAGTGGCCCCTGCGCAAATTCCACTGAGCCTAATTTTAGCCATTGCCGGCGGACCATTATTTATCGTGTTGTTAAATGCCGTTCAAAAACGAGGCTGGGCTTAAGCCCTTTATTCATGATTGAAGCCAAACAGATAAGCTATCAAGCTCAGGGAAAGACATTACTTGAGCCTTTGGATTTATCCCTTAAACCGGGTGAGATGTGGACTATTCTAGGCCCAAATGGCGCGGGTAAATCCACCTTAATGAACCTTTTAGCCGGCATTAATCAACCTAGTTCCGGCGGCATAAACATTCAGGGGCAACCCATGGAAAGTATGCCCGCAATGGATTTGGCACAACGACGAGCTTATTTAAGCCAGCAACATAACGATGACATTAGTTTTAGCTGCGAAGAAATTATTAGCATGGCGGCTTACCCATGGGGCAAGAGTTTTGAAAAAACGCAACTTGAGCAAGTACTAAACTGGTTTGACTTACAGCATTTAAAACACCAAAGTTATGCGCAATTATCTGGTGGTGAAAAGCAACGTTGCAACCTTGCACGCAGTTGTTTGCAAATACTGCCCAATGGTTTTGGCAACTCTATTTTACTACTGGATGAACCCTTAACCGGGCTAGATATTGCGCACCAAGTAAGGCTTTTTAAATTGCTTAAGACACTGCAAGATCAAGGCACCTGCATTGTGATGGTACTGCATGATATTAATTTAGCACTGCGCTTTTGCAGCCACGGTATTTTATTAAAAGAAGGCGCCTTAGTAAAACAAGGTGAAATTAGCGAGGTATTAACGGCCACGCGACTAAGTGATACCTTTGAAACTGAATTGATTTTTAGTGCGACTCCAACTCCGCATTTTTACTGGGCTTAATATTTAGACACTTTGACCGGCTAAAAAACAAACATTAATAATGACGCCAGCAGCGTGGCAATTGACCCGCTGCGACCTCTATTCGTTAAAATAACCCAAGCGTTACCACTAATACTTGATCTTTAACTTCCATGGACTTCAACATAGTTTTCGCAAGCTGTTGCTTCATGTTGTCATCTTTTAATTTGTACACGGGATACCTAGAAAGACTCTTGGCCAACGCGCCTTGCGCCATCTTTTTTACTTGCTCATGAAACTGTGGCGGTATTTCCTTAATATTCAATTCAATAATTTCAGGGTTATTGAAATAAAATGCCCCCTCCTTAGCGTTATACTTAAGCGTACCTTGAACTTTTAGTGAACCCGACGCGCTTAAACCTGCTAACGCATTGGCCTGAATATTAGCTGACAACACTAATTTATTAGAACCCTGCACTAAGTTTAATATGGCATTATCGACCACCACAGTGGCCAGCATGGTTTTTTTAGTGACCGGCATAATGGCACTGATTTTTTCTTGCAACTGAGGCTGTGTAAACTCTAGAGTGTAACCATGACTAACGGTACTTAACAGCCATAGGCTAATGAGGGTGAGTATTTTATGCATGGTTATAAACGTCTAAATTTAAGGGATTACATATTAGTGCAGCAGCTTAATTAAAAGCAAATTAATATCCTCTGGAAATCTCGCCAGGTGTTAAACAAGCAATCATGCCTCGCGCTTCCACGTATATATCACGCCACTGTAAACGACTGCTTTCTACCATCACGCTAAGTTCGGTATCGTCATCTAGACGGTTCAGTAACGTTTTAAGTTGTCCAGGGGTAATTTCACTTGGACATTTGAAATTATAACTGCCCACAAAATCGCTCAGAACCTTAGTAGGCACTTCATACTGTTGTGACAACTGTGTAAGTTCAGCTGGCTTTAATTGCTGAGCTGGCTCGCCAAAAGCAGGTTGGATCATAATAAATAATAAAAGTGCACAGAGCTGTTTCACGGCTGTATTCCAGAGTAAGGTGACCAATTAGGGTATTGCACAATTGTGACGGTTTGAAGTCAATGGGCATTGGTTTGATTCGTGAACTGAGGAGCGGGTTGTGTGCATTCAAACATTGATTAAAGGGGGAATTGGGACCTTAGTAATACTTGTTTTGGTTTTCTTCTTTGCTCTGTCCCTAAGCTCTATGCCTTGAACCTAAAATTAGATTATGGAACAAATTGGGACCCCCTCGGCTTTGGCTCCTGCGTCGCTCTAACAACTACATCCTGTAGTTGTGCATTTCTAGGATACGACCCACATGGATGTGCGAAATGCCGTTTTTGCTGGGAGCAAAAAACGGTCGTCCGTCCTGAACATATGCGCTCCTTGGCATGACCGCCATGGATGGTGGAAATGCAATTTTTGCAGGAGCAAAAAATTGTCCCTGCCACCGCGCTATACCGTTCATCCTGAACATATGCGCTCCTTGGCATCCTTGCCACCGCGCTATACCGTTCACCCTGAACATATGCGCTCCTTGGCATCCTTGCCACCGCGCTATACCGTTCATCCTGAACATAAAAAAGGCCACGCTGGAAACCAGGGTGGCCAAACAAGTGATTAGCTTGATGAGAGAGAGTGTGCCATGTGAGCTACTTGCTGCGGTTCACATGACGACGATAAGAACAATAATCATTCCCATTAAAGAAGTCAAGAATGATTCTCATTTAATTTACGCTATGCGCGAGCTCTGTCTAATGACCTGTTCATTTAACGACTTTACACGCCGCGACATGTTATCCAGTAAGGTAATAGCCGTTTCGGGCTGTGCGCGAATAAGGTCTACGAATTGATTTTTAGGTATCGCCAATAACTGACAATCTTGGCGAGCCGTCACGGTGGCATTGCGTTCTTCACCGGTAAATACGGCCATGGCCCCAAAAATTTCACCGTTTAAGACCTCCCCCACCGTCACATTATTTACGGTGACATCGGCACTGCCTGACATTAACTGATAAACCGTATCAGCCACATCCCCTTCCCGAATGATCACTTCTCCTTCGCTAATTTGTTTAAAACCTTTAGGGGTTTGCACTTGAACTTGCACATGAAAATGAGCTAACACCTCTTGATACAAGGCTGAATTAGTTAGCAAGTAATTACTCCAACGATGTTGGCGCATAGGGTCATTATTTACAAACTGTACGAAGTCATCACGCTGAATAAGGTCAATTTCAACCACTTCTTCCACTCTTAGCTCTGGGTAGGGTAATCCAAAAACTCGGCTCACACCCACTAAGTCCCCGGCCTCCAAGCACGCAACTTCTACTCCCTTACTCACAATGGTCACCGTACCCGAACGGACACAGCCCAGCTGATCTGTCGCAAAAAGATCCAAGATTTGCGACTTATCGGTATACGTATTGGTGACATGTTCCCCTTTGAAGTCCTCCATTAATCTTTCACTCAAGATTTGCAGGCGCTCCAGCAGTTTCTCTACAGATTCAGGAACCTTCCCTAAAAAAAACATAATTGATACACCTTGCTCGAATACAGCCTTTTTAACATATCAAACATTATTATATTGCGAACCTGTATAAAGTATTAGGGTTGACCTAAGAAGTCTAATGGCGTTTTATGAATCAACAACACGTTGTCGCAAACGGGTACCTTGCTCCACGGACATGAGTATCTCTGGTGCGCATAGGTTATCAGGGAAGAAGCAGCCACTAATTTTGGCATCCGCAAGACTGGCCCCCATTAACTTGGCCCCCCTAAAATCAATGCTTCTTAGATCGGCGCCTCTAAAATATGCATTGCTAAGGTCCAGTCCACGCACATCCATTTCACGCAAGTCTAAGCCTCTAAAGTCGCACCCGGTCAGATCACAGGTTTTTCCTTGGGCCTTAAGCTTGTTAAACTGGGTGATATCCTCATCACGCAATAATTGGTACATGGGGTCCTGAGGTATCCTTGGACTCATGGACATGCGTTAGCCTCCTGGCAAATGGATGTATATCTTTAGCTAAGCCTAAACAAAAAAAAGGTCAACATAATTACAATAACTCCGTTACAGGGTTTCATTCTCAGTAGAACTTGGCGCGACGTCGGTTCCCGCCTTTTGCTGGAATACTGGGTCACCACCGATGCTGGCCCCAAATGTTTACAGTTTGACCATCAGGAAGCCGTGGCATTTTGCCCCTGTGACCAAGTGCAATACCTGCCTAGCTGGCCCGAAGTGCGCACCGCCAAAGTGACACTTAAGCATTTTAGCCAGCAACCAGCACAAGCCGTGTATGTACGCTCATATAAAGCGCTGCAACGCTTAAAGGAATACTGCCAAGGCCAAGATATCACTTTGTGGGAAGCCGATATTAAACCCACCGAACGATTTACCATGGAAAGGTTTATCTTTGGCTCTGTGGCCATATCCAATAACCCAAACCCGGTTTTAGCAAGTCCCCTCTTAAACCCTAAGATTAAACCTTGCCAGTACCACCCTAATTTAAAATTATTGTCGGTGGACATAGAAACCTCAATGCCTACCGCCACCACCAACGAAGCCTTATTTAGCATTGGGTTTGTGGGGCAATTTAATGGGGAACAAGTAAAGCAAGTGTTTATGCTAGGCAAGCCCAGCTTACCGAGCCCAATGTGGTTAACACTATTCACAGAACTAAACGATTTATTAAATGCCGCCAATGATTGGATACACCACTACGACCCAGACGTTTTAATTGGTTGGAATGTGGTGGGTTTTGACTTTCGCGTATTAGAACGGGTTTATCGCGAACAAGGTGTGCCATTTAACTGGGGCAGACAAGGCCAAAAAGTGCGCTTACGTGATGGGCAAAATAATAAGATTTTTACCGATATTAACGGCCGCGTCATTGTTGATGGCATAGATGCTTTAAAAGCGGCAACCTATCACTTTGACAGTTTTTCACTGGAATTTGTTAGCCGCGCACTATTAGGCCAAGGCAAAAAAATAGAGGCCGAGGCGGTGGATAATCGCGGCCAAGCCATCGGCCACATGTTTGAACATGATAAAGTTGCATTAGCAAAATACAACGTTCAAGATTGCCAATTAGTCTTGGATATTTTTGAACATACACAAATTTTAAATTACTTAATTCAACGCAGCCGCCTTACGGGTCACACGCTTGATAGAATTGGCGGGTCGGTTGCCGCCTTTGAATATTTATATCTTCCCAAGTTGCACCGTGCCGGATACGTGGCCCCTAATATGGGTGAAGGTTTTGATGACTTTGCTGCACCCGGCGGATTTGTTATGGAAAGTCAGCCGGGCATTTATAAAGACGTGATTGTGCTGGATTTTAAAAGCCTATACCCCAGTATTATTCGTACCTTTAAGATTGACCCACTGGGCTTAATAGAAGGGCTTTTACCCAAAAACAAACAGGCTATTGAAGGTTTTCATGGGGCGAAATTTCATCGTGAAAGCCATTTTTTACCTGAAATAATTACCCAATTATCGCACGAGCGTGAAACCGCTAAAAAGAATAAAGACGGCATCGTATCCCAAGCTATTAAAATTATTATGAATAGCTTTTATGGCATTTTAGGCAGTAAAGGATGCCGCTTTTTTGATGCGCGTTTGGCCAGCTCTATAACCGAACGTGGCCATCAAATAATACAAGACACCGCCGTTTGGATTGAAAAACAAGGTTATAACGTTATATACGGAGATACCGACTCCGTCTTTGTCCACCTAATAAAAGACCACACACCTGCTCAGGCGCTAAAAGTCGGGATTTCTTTACAAGCTAAACTCAATGACTACTGGCAAGAACGACTGATGCGCGATTTCAATATTGAAAGTTGTTTAGAAATTGAATTTGAGCGCCACTACCAGCACTTCCTTATGCCCACTATACGAGGCAGCGAATTAGGCAGTAAAAAACGTTACGCTGGCATTACCAGTGATGATGAACTTATCTTTAAGGGCCTCGAAGCAGTACGCAGCGACTGGACTTCTTTATCTAAAGAAATACAAACTCACCTTTACCTTTTAATTTTTAAAAAACAACCCTACGAAGACTATTTGTTAAGTATTATTGACGAGGTTAAACAGGGGAAACGTGATCATCAATTAGTGTACCGTAAACGTATTCGCAGAAAACTGGATGAATATGTAAAAAATGTTCCACCACAGATTCAAGCGGCACGCAAAGCCGAAGAGTATTACCAGCAGCAGAACCAAACAAGCCAGTATCGTCAAGGTGGCTGGATTGAATATGTAATGACCTTGGCTGGGCCTGAGCCCATTGCAAACATTCAAAGTCCGCTGGATTACCAACATTATATAGACAAACAAATTGGCCCAGTGGCCGATGGTATTCTGTATTTTTTACAAAAGCGATTTCACGATCTTATCGATCCACAGCAAGATATTTTTAATCTATGAATAATTCTTCATCACACAATTTCACGTTAGATACTCTCATAAAAAAAATGCTGAACGATGCCTTTGTGAGTATTCAGCATATGCCTCAATGTCCTGAAATTCCGTTGTATCTAATAGACTCCAGTACCATGAATAGGCCATTTAATCTTGATGAGGTGCGCCGCATATGGTCGCATACCGCCTATTGGGCATTTTGCTGGGCCAGTGGCCAAGTACTGGCCCGCTATATATTGGATAACCCTGAATGGGTGGCCGGTAAAAAAGTGTTGGATTTTGGTTCGGGCTCTGGTGTCGTGGCCATCGCGGCCATGAAAGCCGGTGCTCGCGAGGTGATTGCGTGTGACATAGATCCAGACGCTTTGGAAAGTTGCCAGCAAAACGCACTACTTAACCAAGTTACCTTGACGCTTAGTGATGATCTATTCGCCATTACCGATCAGGATATTGATGTTCTGATTGCCGCAGATGTTTTGTATGATCGTGAGAATTTATGTTTTTTAGATACTTTTTTTGAGTACGCCCCTAAGGTGTTACTGGCTGATTCACGCATTAAAGACTTTCAGCATCCATGTTATCAACCTCTTGATAAAATTGACTCTTTCACGGTACCCGATCTTGATGAGTTTGATGAATTTCGTTTAGTAAGCTTATATGAAGGAATTTTAAAGCCATGCCCTTGATTACATTAAAAAACGACTAACAGGTGCCCCAGTAATCTATCTAGTGTGTATCGGTGAAAACGTACTCTAGTAACAACGGCCTAGAGTGCGAATTTTTACCCTACATTCACCCTGCATTATCAGTCCACCCACCAATTACTGTCTATACTGATTATTTACGCCCCATCAACTAGGCAGGATAGTGATTAAGACTTTATTACTAGACCACTCCCGCTTTGCACTTTTTTCAATACTGGCCAGCACATGGTTGGTTATAGTGGGCTTACTGCTGTATAACGACTTTGAAAGTAAGCAACGGGAAGCCTTTTCTCGCTTGGAATTCAAAACTCAGGTCAGTGCTTATCAGTTTGAACATCACTGGCCTGCCCAAAATTTAAAAAAACGCCAAATTAAAGATGAATACCTGCAATCTTTTAGCCAAGGTTTTGACCCACTACTTTACTTCAGTGTCATTAATATAAACGGCCGAGTTGAGGCCTCTAGCCTTAAAAATCTTACCCAACTTTCTTATAGCCCGATTATTAAAAAATTTAATGTCAGCCTAGATCAGGGCAGTCACTGTTTGGTTAATTTAAGCGGATTACAGCAAGAAACCGTTAGCGCCTGTGTATTTTATTATCCAAGTCTAAAAGTCTACTTTGTAGCAAGCTTACATTCACAACGTTTTTTAGATTACTGGATAAAACACAGCGGATTTTTTTTAATGGCGCTTACACTCGGCCTACTAATGTTTTTTATTTTATTTTATTTATTATCATTACGACAAAAAAAAATATCCAAAAAGCAACATCTACTAACCCAAAAACATCAACAGCAGGATAATGATTTTAAACGTCTAATTAGCAATTTACCGGGTTTAGTTTACCGCCTAAGGTTAGATGATAAAACACTTGATTATGTGAGCCCTGGTTCCTTGCAGCTATTGGGCTATGCACCTGAGCACTTCTTAACCCATAGTGTAACCCCGTTTGATTTAATTGACCCTGAAGACAAAGAAGAATATCAGCGCCTTAGTCATGCTGCGCACTTTTCACAAAAACCGTTTGAGTTAATTTATCGAATTACCACCCAAAACGGTGAGCAAAAATGGGTTCTAGACAGAGGTCGTTGTTTTCAAGACGGCCTTAATGAGCATTTCATCGAAGGGGTTATGCTAGACATTACAGAGCGAGAATTAGTGCGCCAACAAATAGAATACCTAGCTATCCAGGACCCTCTTACCGAACTGTACAACCGCTACAAATTTAATGATGAACTTGTTAATGCGGTGGATGACTGCAATCGAAATCATGAACAGTTTGCCATGTTATTCATTGACCTAGATCGTTTTAAAAATATTAACGATTCCCTAGGCCATCAACTCGGTGACCGGTTACTTAGAAAGGTCGCTTCACGATTACAAAGTTTAATCCCTGAAGAGTATTTCTTAGCACGGATGGGAGGGGATGAATTTGTCATATTAGCTCGTTTCAACGAAAATTCAGATGAGGTCGCTGAACTTGCTCTGCAGGTAAATAAAGCATTACGTAAGCCTTTTAATATTGATACCTATCAACTTCGCACAAGTTGCTCTATCGGCATTAGTTTATGCCCTAATGACAGCATACACAGCCATGTATTATGGCGTTATGCAGATACGGCCATGTACCAAATAAAAAATAAGGGGGGGGACGGCTATCAGTTTTTTACAAAAAAAATGGGCGAACTTGTACAGCACCGAATTAACATTGAGCACGGTTTTATTCCCGGCCTAGAGAACAAGCAGTTTGAGATATATTTTCAGCCTCAAATAGATATAAATACCGGTTTAGTGATTGGCGCCGAAGCGTTAATTCGCTGGAAGCACCCAACGTTAGGCTTTATTAGCCCAGCTGAATTCATACCTATAGCTGAAGAAACGGGTTTTATTCATGATTTAGGTGATTGGATCATTCATCAATCATTAAGCCAGCTCTCTCGTTGGCAAAAAATAAAACCTGATATGACCATGGCCGTCAATGTTTCAGCCTTACAAATTACGGAAGATTTCCCACAAAAAATGGCTAACTTTATACAGCAATATAATATAAAACCCAATACATTAGAGCTTGAGATTACCGAAACCTTATTAATGGAGAACATCGACTTTGTTCAACCGTTGTTAAGCGAAATTTGTGAACTTGGAATATTTTTTGCTATTGATGATTTTGGTACCGGTTACTCAAGTCTAAGTTATCTTAGATACTTGCCTATTAATAAGCTTAAGATTGATAGGGCTTTTGTGCTTAACCTTGAGAGCAATCAAGAGGATGTCGCTATGGTTAAAGCCATCATTGCCATGGCAAAAAACCTCAACCTTAGTGTACTGGCGGAGGGAATAGAGACAAAGCCCCAGCTTAGTATATTAAAGGAGCAAGGGTGTGATTCGTATCAAGGGTACTACTTCAGCCGCCCGGTTGAAAAAGAAACGTTTTATTCTCTGTACATTAATGGTAATGAAACCGTACAATCACGTTTAAGTTAATCCCTGCGTTTTCATATTAAACTACAATAAGATACTTCAATGGCTAATCTTGAATCTATTTTGGATTTCACTACCCAAGTGGCTGAACAAGCAGGCGACTTAATTGTACAAATGCGCGCAAATCGACAGTTAAAAACGTCTTACAAGCAACACATAGAATTAGTCACTGATGCCGACCTTGCTAGCGATAAATTAATTATTGATGCTATTAAGAATAAATACCCAGATCACCAAATCTTGTCTGAAGAATCCAACCCTGATTTATCATCAATTGAGTACAGCGATACGCCTTTATGGATTATTGACCCCATAGACGGCACCGTCAATTATGCCCACTACCACCAACAAGTGGCTATTAGCATCGCGTACTGTATTAAAGGCCAAGTTCAGGTAGGCGTAGTATATTGCCCATTTCAAGCCGAAATGTTTACCGCTATTCGCGATCAAGGGGCTTGGTTAAGTGATCAACCCATTCGATGCAGCGATAAAACACAATTAAATAAAGCATTGGTAGCTACGGGCTTCCCTTATGATAAAAAAGGAAAAATACCTCAATTAATGAGCAGCCTAGAAGCCATTTTAACTCACTGTGCCGATGTTCGTCGCATTGGCAGTGCCGCTTTAGATATTTGTTGGGTAGCTATGGGACGCCTGGATGCTTATTACGAGACCGTTAGTATTTGGGATTGTGCCGCGGCCATATTAATTGCCCGAGAGGCGGGGGCTAAATGTGGACATTTCGTGGATGTGCCTAAAGGAGAGCCGGTAGAGCTTTACTCTGATAACTTACTAATAAGTAACCCTGAGATTTTTGATGAGCTTAAAAGCATTCTTAAGGGCGCTAATCTTTCAGCATGATTTCAAAAGCCGGTAAGCGACTTTTTTCTTTGTCGCTAAACTGGCTATCTTTAAGCTGCTCAATTTTTTTATTTTTTTGAGCTTCACTTAAACCCTCTTGGTCTAACACTTCTTGTTTACTAATTAAGTAACCCTGCACTTTTTGTTGCCAAGCTTGCCTATGCCCATCTAATACTTTTAAACGCTCAGCGGCTTGCTGTCCAAATTGCTGACTATTGTAATCAAAGATTTCCTCCTCATTTACCCCTTCTGCTTTCATTTCTTGTGTTAGTTTAAATACATGGCTTATGCGTGTGGTTTCATCACGCATTTGTTGCACCTCACTGGGTAAACTTAAGTGTAACGATTCTAGCTGCTGTTCTTTTTCCAAGGCACTTAGCTGATGGCTTTGTTTGATCTCAAGACTGGTTAATACAAAATCATCATAAAGTTCATCAAAACCAAAAAAGGCATCTACCGCATCGATGGATAAATACTCACGGCGCTTATCTCTTAGCTGCTGCAATTGAAATCGCAACTTTTGGGTATCTCTGCTTTCGTAGGTTTCGCTGGCTACAAAAGATTCTTCTAATTCAGATAATGCGTATTTATATGCGATGTAATCTTCAAATAAGGAGAGTGCTTGTTTTTTGGCCGGATCGGAAAGATTTAGTTCAATATCATCGCGAACCATTTGTAATACCTGCTCTAATGGAAACTCCCCCATGGTCGAAAGAAAATATTCAAAACGATATTTAATACTTTTACTGAACATTAAGTTTCCCTGTTCATCAACAGGATACAGCCCATCAATATCAGTGCCTTTTAATGAAGTGTTTTCTAAATCTAAGCGTGTTGCACTTTGAGAGGAATTCACGTCCTGCCCTGTATTAAAACGGGCATGGTTTTTTTGTTCATTGTTACTCTGAGTATTGTTGGCGAGCAATGATTGCTCTGGCATAAAATACCAGCCCCCCAAAGCAGACAGGAATACCATGGTAAATAAAATAACGCGCATATAATTAACCAAAAAATGAAAGTTCAGGCACCATCGCTCCTTGGCATGACCGCCATGGATGGTGGAAATGCAATTCATCCTGAACATATGCGCTCCTTGGCATGACCGCCATGGATGGTGGAAATGCAATTTTTGCAGGAGCAAAAAATTGTCCTTGCCACCGCGCTATACCGTTCATCCTGAACATATGCGCTCCTTGGCATCCCTGCCACCGCGCTATACCGTTCATCCTGAACATAAATAACCATCAATAGCTTAAGTTATTGATGGCTTGATTACACGCCTAAATAGAGAATTACAAACCGGCTTTCTTTAAGCGGTTAGCATGATTACGAAATGTAGTGATGGGGTCGGTCTCAAACAAATGATGTAACCCCAATAATAAATTCACTTCATCTAAGTGATTCATACGGTAATCGTCCCTAATTACTTGCCCTAAGTGACTATCACAACTTCCCACCAAACCGTCATTTTTCACACCGTTAAATACCAAGCCAGTAACGCCCAGTAATACATCTGTTATATCCAATACATTGGTCACAGTACTGCCGCCACTCCAAGAGTAATACCGAATACCATTAACCACATAATCCCCTTCACCACATTGGGATAACGGAATACCTTGAGGATGCAGTTCATTGAAGGCCAGTGCGCCTTCCGTGGTTAAAGATGAAATAGCCCCTAGCGCATCCTGAGGATTTCCGCCCACAGATAAAAAATCGATTATGCGACCCAATGTCTCAAACATCGTAAACGCAATGCCTTCAAGTACAGAATCTTCCGGAATTTTTCGCAACAAATCCGCTACCGGAGAGCCTTTGTTTACACCGGCGATCGTCGTAACAGACGCGACTAAATCAGGGCGCATAGACGCCACATACCGAACAGTTGGACCTCCATGACTGTGGCCAATTAAGTTTACTTTTTGTGCGCCGTCAACCGCTAGAATATTCTCAATTTGCTCTATGAGTTGCTCACCCCGAACATGAGTGTAGTGAACCGCGCTTACCTGAGTTTGATATACCGTAGCACCATCTTTACGTAATTCGGCAGGAATTTTATAGTAATAATCCATACCCAACATCGTGTCCCAACCCAATAAGCCGTGTGCCAAAACGATTGGATATTTCGTTTCTGTGTAAGTTGATTTAAACCAGGAATCCCAAAACCAAGCATGACTTTGCATGGCAAACGTTGCCAAGCATACTAGAGTCAGGCTTTTTATTATTTTTATCATAGCCGTACCTTTCAGTTGTTTTTATGAGAATGCAGCGCCAAAACGCATTTTAGAGGCCTAAAAGTAAAGTCCCCAAGAAGTGAATTATAATTCAGAGTTGAATATTGCCCTTGGTCACAAGGTGCACAATATTGGTACATATTGGCCAACTTTACCCACACTGCAGTATACTTTCGTGGAAAAGGCTGTGGATAAACAGGAGGATAACCAGTGCTACAAGTTTTTAATAACCAAGTTAAACCACAACCAAACCTTCGTCGTCATCCTTACAAATATGCAAAAAAACATTAGTAATCAGGTATTTAGCTTGAATTTCAAACGATTGTTTAAACTTACTAAAGGCGACTTTGGTTGTCCCCAGAAACTGTGCATAACTTTGTGGAAGGAGTGATGACAAACGCCCACAGGGTGCGCCACATCTAAGCCGCTAACAATTCGGCTAGAAAACAACCGCCTAATTAATATGGGCTTATTTCCAAAAAAAGCTTGCATAACGTTGATGAATAAACTGAAGTTTTTAGCCTTTATTCAACCCTCCCGCTAAAAAGAAAACCGAGAAAAAACTCGACTCTTAACCACATAAACATCAAAACGATGTTAATTTAGTTTACCTACCAACCTTAATGCCAGCACCTTAATCTCCTTTAACAACACTTGGTAATCTTGTGGTACCACCACTGTGCGTTCATGCTCGTTTTCTTCATACGTTGATTGAGGCGCCAAAGGCCCCACCAGTACTTCGGCTAAAAAACCCACCAAAGCTGCTGCTGTAATGGGGCTATTTTGATTAACGAATTCGTGATTCGCGACCCCTTCGTTAATTAAATCTTCAAACGCTTCTGCGTAAGCAAAGCGATAACTTAAGCGCTCTTTTTCAACTAACGGATCCACCGGTTCAGCGATGAGAGCATAGGCTAACCTAGGCGCTTTCAAGGCACGAATAGAGAAGGTTTCCACTGCACTGGTTAATCGTTCACTGACACTGCCACCCACTTGCATGGCTTGTATCACTGCAGCCAGCTCGTGTTCGGTAGCAAACCGAAATACTTCGGCTACCAATTGAGCCTTGGATGGAAAGTGTCTATAGATTGTGCCCGTGGCAATGCCACTGCGTTTCGCCACAGGTACCACAGCTGCCGCACTGAAACCGCCTTGTGAAACTAGCTGCATGGCTTCTTTTAATATACGTGCCCGTGTGCCTGATTTTTTAGACTGACTTAACTGTGTCGCTCGATAGACCATGCTATGACTCCTGAATCATCTGTGACTACCGTAACATTAGCCGCTAGTTTATCTCTACCAACATGTTTCATTTAAAAATATTAATAGTTAGATCGATAACCTCGTCCGTCATCATTCTAGCTGCCCATTGTTTGCGCTTACCATGCGATTACCTAAGCAATACCGGTTTAAACATGCCTGTATAAGTGAAAAGCCAGGTTAGAGAGTAAACTGGATTTAGGATTTGGTTTAAGGAAGAATATAAGCTTAACCAGTTACTCAATGTTTTTTTGTTTGCTGCGTAACGGCACCACTTTTTTCAAACGCTTTTGCTCATACATTTTTTGGTCGGCATTTTTCATTAACTCTGCTAAGTCTTGACCGTCATCTGGGTACAAACTACTACCAATACTGGCCGAAAGCTTAACACTCTGACCATCTATCGTTTTAACGTCGGCAAACGTCTCATGCAAGTTTTTTACGACTCGATTCACGTTTTCAGCGGCTTTAATATTTTCCAGTAACACAATAAATTCATCACCACCAAATCGGCAGGCCACATCATCGGCACGTATAACATCACTAATAATAGAGGACGCTAACGATAAAATATTGTCTCCCATTTGATGCCCTAAAGAATCGTTAATAATTTTAAAATCATTTAAGTCAATATACAAAAGTGACATGTTTTTTTTAAGGCGCTTACTACGAATGGCGGCCCGCTTAAAGTGATCTTCAAAAAAGTGCCTATTGGCAAGCCCCGTAAGATAATCATAGTTGGCCTGCAAATAAAGTTTACGATTCGCTTCTTGCTTAAGCACATCACTTTCAAATTGAATGCGCATATAAAGGTGCAGTAATACATTAATAATTAACGTCGCCAAAAATAAAATGGTAATTAGGAATAAGTTAACCTGCTCAAAGCTTAATTGGCGCGTTAACGTCAGCTGAATATCCTGCGCACCTACTCGAATATATGCATCTTGCACCAATAAGGGAAATAGACCTGCCTGCCAGGGTGTCACACTTGTAGTGGCTAAGTTTAAAATAGGATCATGCTGCGGGTATTCTAACCTCAACGTATAACCCTGATCTTTAGGGCGTAAGGTTGTTAATAAAGCCGTTGTTTTCACTACCAACAACGCATATTGATCCGCCACTTCTTGCCCTGGTAAAAAGCTGGGTTTTATCATTACAAAGGCTTCTTCGCCATCACTTAATTCAATGGGCTGACTTAGATTAGCCAATCCCGATGACAATGCATAATCCATGGCTTGTTTAATAAACTGAATAGACGATATATCCAGTCCCAAAATGTTTAATCCATCTTGAAAGATTGGCTCTACAAATACTAACGGGTAATAGTCACGAGTAGAATTAACATCGGCTGGCATTAAGCCTGAACCAAATTCAAAGCGACGCACGTTCAAAGGTTCACTCAAGGTATGCTCAAGTGCTTTTTCAAATTCAGGCACATCTATGCCTTTAACACGCTGTGCTGCCTGAAACATATATAAATGATTGTAGCGCTCGATCATGATTCGAGTATAAAAACGTGCGCGATTAGGATCTTGCATGCCAACATCGGCTAAAAAGGCCGCGAAACCATCCAGTATTGTTTCATTCACGGTAAAGCTTTGAACTAAACTTTGGTGAACTTGGTGGCCATACTGTTTAAAGTCGTCTTCGGCAACCCGCAGGTTTTGCCACACAATAAAGGTTAAAAACGTGCCAAACAGCAACATACTAAAGAACATCAATAACCAATAGATATTCAGCAAGCGTCTTTTAGGGGTTATTTCCGTATTATTGTATTCGTTTGAATCCATGAAATAGAATACTCAATCAATGACTTTTTAAGTTTAGACTACACACAGCATTACCACCGACACTCTTGCACCAAAGAATGGCGCAAAGGCACTAGCAGGCAGCACTATAAGCGTGCAGAATGTGCTTTCTTTAAAGGTAGGGCGCATAACGCCTAACTATTAGATAGTTGGCCCGTTTTGTGCCTATAATAGAATTACTAACTGACGAACACATTGACGCTTAGTATTGGCTGCATATTTCACAAGAACGTGCGC
>MAAA01014118.1_pt1 | contig 22436 bp, 21 predicted proteins | sample 1115971 | NCBI WGS metagenome assembly MAAA01 (sample SAMN04961123, study PRJNA320927) | seawater metagenome | isolation source: sample BD02T6 sea water enriched with oil for 6 days | place: USA:Gulf of Mexico | collected 2013-07-27 | reverse complement strand
ATTTGTGGGCACGGTAAAAACCGCGCCGGCTTTATCTTTAAGGCGGTTATCCGCTTGAGTAATTAAAAAGGTGCGTGTTTGCGTAGGCATGCTGGTTAATTCATTGGGTAAAGGTGGGGGATATTTGGGCTATTATAGTGATTAACGGCCCATTGATAAAATCTAAATAGTGATGCTTTAAAAGGGCCGTTATTCTGTGTGCCGTTTACTGTAACATTAACAACGATGAGCCATGAATGGCTATTATGAAGATAGCTGGATGTTTATAGATGTTACGTTGTTTCTCCCAGTGTCTTTTGCTTGGTAAAGCGCTTTATCTGTAAGCTCTATTAACTGAGTTACTTGCGCTTCTTTTTTAGGGTATAAGCTGCAGCAGCCAATGCTTATCGATACATGGCCATTTATTTCTGAGCCCTGATGGGGGATTTTTAAATTGGATATATCCATGACCATTTTTTGCGCAATGCTATTTGCATTTGTAGTGTCGGGTAAAACAACCGCAAATTCTTCACCACCATAGCGGGCAATTAAATCACAGGACCTGTTTATGCATTTTTCAGCGGTTTGAGTGATTAGTTTCAAGCAGTCATCACCTTTTACATGGCCATAAATATCGTTGTATTGTTTAAAAAAATCTACATCAATCATTAATAAGGATATCGGACTTTTGTTTCTAATGGCCCGTGACCATTCTTTTTCTAAAAATTGATCAAAATGTCTCCTGTTAGCAATGCCGGTTAAGCCATCGGTTCTAGACATATTGGTGAGCTGTTGGTTTACCTGGTTCAGTTCATAGGTTCTTTCTTTTACTTTTTCTTCTAGTTTTCCATGAATACTGATGAGTTCATATCGTTTAGTGGCAATCACATAAATGGAAAGCCCTAAGCTGAAGACAAATATTAAAAGGGATACAAATGAGTACGAGGTTGTGCCTAAATTAAAGGGACCTATTTTTTGTGCGGTGGCAAAGGTAAAACAAAGTGATGTGACTAATACAAAGACGGTTACAACTCGCATATTTGAATATAATGCAAATACTACCCCCAGTGCCAAGAGCAGATAAATAGTAGATGCTACATAGTATATGGTAAAAATAGTGAGACCACAAAAACACAGTAAACCGACAGGTAGCCATTTTTCATTGTGATTAGGAATAATTTTTTGTTTTACAGTCCAGCTTAATAAAAAGGGAACAATAACAAAATAACCATGGAAATCAGCCAGCGCACCTGATAGCCAAACGTATATCAGATTTTCAATAGTGTTATTAACAGGGAGGGTTGTATAGCCACCAATAGTATAAATCGTAATCAAAAGAGCCATATTTAGTGCGCTAGGAAATAAAGTAACTTTAAGCACAAAGTCCATTATGAGCCGAGTACTTTCTAAAGGCTGTTCACCTACATATTTTTTGTAAAGAAAGTAAGCCAAATTGGCTTGAATGACGGTGTTGACAGTAGCAGCTAGGGCGCCAAAAAAACATCCGAATAATATGGGGAAAGTACTTGAGCTGGAAATTAAATAAGGGGTGTTGGCAATAAAAGAGCCAATCCATATGGCGGGAAGTATAGACTTTCCATAAATAATACAGGCCGCCAATGCAATACCCGATGGTAGCCATATTAAAGTGATGGATCCTTCCCCAATGCCCGCAAATTCAATACCTATCCAGCCGCTGAGCGTATAGGAAATAAGTACTGTGAGCGACTGACGAACCTGTAGCATAAAGCACGCCTCACTTTGTGGCAGATAGACGTATTAGTATAGCAGGGGTTCAGTTAACTCTTTGCATGGCAAGAGTGAGGGGGTAATTTAGTCATTAGACTCAGCTATCTGCTTGGGGCGCGGCGTTTATCCGTTAATAGAGAGCAATTTAAGGAGGAATAGTTAAAAAACTACGAATTAGGCTATAATAGTGCCGATTATTAAATTCGACGTAACACTGATGTAAGATCGGTGAACCCTCTTTATTCATGACTGAACTAACCATAGCCACACACAACGGTAACTTTCATGCCGATGATGTTTTCGCTATTGCGGCACTTAAGAAGGTTTACCCCTCTTTTAATCTTATACGTACACGTGATCTATCACTTATCGGTAAGGCCGATATTGTGCTTGATGTGGGTGGTATTTATGACGCTGATGCGGGCCGTTTTGACCATCACCAACGCGGTGGTGCAGGGATGCGTGAAAATGGTATTCCCTTTTCGTCGTTTGGTTTGATTTGGCAAAAATACGGCCAACAGATATGTGATGACAATCAAGACGTAGCCAATTCTGTGGATAAAGGTCTAGTTTCAACCATTGATGCCATCGATTGTGGTCATGTAAAAGGTGTATCCGAGGGCATTAGCCTTAGCCAAACGATCTCAATGTTTAACCCTACATGGCAAGAAGACGGTGACTTTGACGCCAGTTTTGATGAAGCGGTTGCATTTGCATCACGTGTGTTAACACGTTTCATTGCATCGGCCAGCGGGGGCATTAATGCAAAAGCCATTGTGGCGAACGCGGTTGAGAATGCGCAAGACCCTCGAGTGATTGTATTAGAGCAATATACCCCGTGGAAAAGAACGGTTCATGCCTCCTCTGAAGAAGCGCTATATGTGATTTACCCCTCTAACTCGGGCCAATGGAGAATTCAAACCGTGCCGGTTGAACTGGGTTCGTTCGAAGACAGAAAGTCTTTGCCGAAAGCCTGGGCGGGTTTATCGGATAAAGCGCTGCAAGATGTAACAGGCATTGATGATGCCATGTTCTGCCATAATGGATTATTTATAGCCGGTGCAGAATCATTGGGAAGTACTATGAGAATGGCTGCTATGGCGCTTGAAGAATCTTAAATAATATTTACCTAGGCTTTGTTAAATAAAATATAGCGACATTTAAGGTCCTGCTTTTTGCCTCAATGCACAAGGCAGGGCCTTTTTGTTCGTTAATCCATAATATGTCCGCTTGGACTCTTTATGGTAACAATGATACTTATTGTGTCCTATTTACTGTTTAACGCTGCAACACGGGCGAGAAGCGCAGCGACGAGTCCAGCTAGTTTACTGGCGACCGTTAGATTTTTACATTACAAAAACTTATATTGCTGACTCTCTATTTAGCTCAACGACAATTTTTCCTGACAGTTCTAAATTTTGTTTTTGGGCCTTAAATGTAACGTTAAATCCACTTTCGGAGCTTGTATCATAATCGATTTCCATTTTTTCAAAACCATTACGACTAAATCCATGCAATTCATTACCGCCGTAATCTATTTGTATGTATTCGTGGCTATCAGTTCCTGTACGAGATGATAAATAGCTGAAGTCGTCACCAGTACCTACAAATGCAGTTACTTCTTGAATGTTATCACCATTGGACGTGGTTAAAGTATTGTCTCCTATTTCGGCACAGAAAATATCACTTGAGTTAGTTGTATCATTAGGCTCACTCCAAGTACCCGTGATACTTCCTATAGATTTAACATCTTTGTTGATACGATTTAATTCAATTAATACGTATACATGTTGCCCCGAAACTTCTCTATTAATTTCAGCACGAATTACGTCATCACTCTCGATTGTGTATGTAATGTCTTCAAATGTAAAAGTACTATCTACGACTTCAATATCTTTATTTTCTCCACGGCAATTTGGGAAATCATAACTACCATTACTTTTTCTTTTAATAACCCAATAAAGCTCACCTTGACGCTCAGAGGCTGAATTAAAGCCTGTCCATGATACTGTTACTTGATTTGTAACTGTGCCATACCATGTGCCTTCTATACCACTGTCTTGGATTATATGACTAGAATTATCAGGCGAGGATTGACCGCCACAACCAATAAGAATACATCCAATGAGTACCGGAAGTATGATTAGAGAACTTTTCATATAATTACGAATTCCTTTTACTTTATTTTGTATCGCGTAAGCTCATCAATTTTCATAACGCCTCACTAAAGTGTGCGTATTTTTGCGTCACTTTTCAGTGACTTGTTATGTTTTCTCCAGACTATTCCAATAAATGGGCTGAAGACTAATAAGGTGCTTAGAAAGTAAGCACTGTAGATATATTCGCCGCCAGCTTCATTTAAAATTGCAGGACCAATATGAGAGTCTTGAATTTCTAGAATTAATCCAAAGAAATACAATGCGGGAAGCGGAAGCGACAACAATATGAGCCAAGGTTTGTACCTGATACTCAATGTAGTCACCAATGATCCGATTAAGCCCCATAAAAATATACAACCTAAAGATGGTTCCTTATCCATTACCTCTGCATGTACCGAAGACGCAAAAACTAAGAGTATAGAAAAAATAGCTAGGAATTTAACTTTCAATTTACACCTTTGAAACATAAAATTTTAATCGTGAGTATGCGCGTTTACACATTTTGTATGAACGTTGATTTATGGCGTAAGTGTTTGAAAGTATTTTAGATAAACTAAAAATCCATTTCAGTTGAGCCAGAAAAACGCGCACGCTCGGTTTGAGAAATAACGCTTTTTATAGTTTTTAGGCGTTATCTCATTTCCATTACTTTCTAAGTGCCTGATTTTGCATGAGCGAGCATTAAAAGCTACTTATTTTTGCCAAAGCGCGCAGTCTGATCCAATTCTTTTAAATACACTGTGGATTCATGCAGTTATTGGTTGAGGGGGTTATATGAGTGCACAATATAAATAACGAGCGAATAGCGGACAAATTATGGTATTAAAAAGTGGACCATCTTATGGTGTCACGAAGATTTCCCATAGATTGAACACATCAAAACCAATGCTCCCACCTATATTGGTTTATAGCACTCATAAGAAACCAAGCTCAACGCACTTAGTCAAACCCTGCCTTTTGTTTTAATCCTTTCTTTTCATTAGCCAGTAATAGAGCTATGCACCTCAATATTGATAGTAAACACTCACCTCTCGTGGGTGTTTTCCTGGTAACTGTGTTGATTTTGCACTAAATAGAGTTTTTATTCTAAATATTGGTGAGTCCTGTGCTAAGCTGCGCTTCATTTTTTAATGGCGCCTACTGTCTACCTACTCTTGTGGTGGATTTAAGCAGAGAAAGTGTGGGAATACCCAAGATGAAAGTGTTCAGTTTAATGATTGTTTGGCTACTAACAGCGCAGGCCTTAGCAGCGGTAACGCCACACCAAGCGGCTCGGTTAGGTCAGGATTTAACGCCAATGGGGGCAGAAAAAGCAGGCAATGCCGCCGGCACCATTCCAGCTTGGAAGGGGGGGATTAGCCAGCCACTAAACAGCTATCAGCACGGTGATTTTCATGCAGACCCTTTTCCTAATGATAAAATTAGGGCGACTGTTAATAGCAAAAACTGGCAGGGTTATGAGCAATACCTAACACCTGGTCAAATTGCTTTATTAAAAAAATTCCCCAGTTATTCATTGCAGGTGTACCCAAGTCACCGTAGTGCCGCTTATCCACAATTTGTGTATGACGCCGTTAAAAAAAATGCCGTTAGCGCTAAGTTACTTAAATACGGCACAGGGGTAAGCGACACTATTATGTCCAGCCCGTTTCCCATTCCGAAAACGGGTGCCGAAGTAATGTGGAATCACACCCTTAGATACAGAGGGTTGCGTTGGGAGTACACCTCGTCATCGGTTTATAGTTCTTCTGCAGGGGATCAAAGTGTCGTTACCCGTGATTATAAATATTTTTGGGCTTACAGCCAGCCAGGTGTCACGCTTGATGAAATTGATAATAAAATTTTTTATCTAAAACATAAAACCATAGCACCGGCCAGTATGGCGGGCTCTATGATTTTAGTGCATGAAACTTTAGATCAAGTTCGCTCTCCGCGTAAGGCTTGGATATATTCTGCCGGGCAACGTCGTGTACGCCGTACTCCCAATTTGTCATATAGCAGTATCGATACCACCACCAATGGCATTCGCACCATAGACCAAGTGGACATGTTTAATGGCGCGCCCAATTTATATAACTGGAAGCTGCTTGGAAAAGCTGAAAAATTTGTGCCGTATAACGCCTACAAATTACATCAAAAGGGTTTAATGGTAGAAGATATTGCGGGCCAACAACACATCAACCCTAAACTTGCTCGTTATGAACTGCACCGTGTATGGGTAGTCGAGGCGAATTTACGTGTGGGCGTGAATCATGTTTATCATAAGCGTCGCTTTTATTTTGATGAAGACAGTTGGCAAATAGTGAGCTTAGAAGAATACGATGAAGCGGGTGCACTTATTCGCCATAGCGAATCCCATATGATTAATTATTATGATATTCCTATGATGTACAGCACTTTAACAGTGAGCTACGACCTTGAGAATGGCCGCTACTTCGCAGACGGATTGAACAATGAACGGGCGCCCGTAAACACGGATGTTGATTTTAAACGTCGTGAATTTACCGCCACTGGTTTACGCCGCGAAGCTCGATAATTAAATAATATTTTAGCATGTCAGGTGACATGCTTTTATCTTGCTATGTTTCATACTGCCTCGTTCCATCCCCCTTACTCCTTTAAGCCTTCTTTAGAATATTGTATTTCACAAACCTATTACGGACTAACGGCAGTTAGGTAACTTCATCTAAGCGTACAGCACAATAGCAATCTCAAAGCCCAATACGGGCAATGGGTGCTCAACTCTTACATATGTCCGAAAAAGACAGTTATCTGGCCTTATATAACATGCCGAATTCTGTTGTGCTGTTTAAATGTTGGGCGCACATTCGCAATTAATAATAAAAGTAGACACGCTATGAAACGACTCTCACAATTTATCGGTAGCCTAGTAATACTGGGCAGCCTAGGTATGAGCCAGGCACAGGCCGGCTGGCTCGATATCTTTTTCCCTGAGCCCACTTATGCTAAAACCCAGCATCCCATTGTCATGGTGCCAGGTGCGTTTGCGTTCGATAACGCCTTTGGCCTTTTGGACTACTGGCATGGCATCACAGATGAGCTGCGCGACGAAGGGGCCGAAGTGTATGTGGTGAACTTAAGCTCATTAGCATTGCACGAAACCCGTGGTGAAGAGTTGATGGCGGACATCGAAGAAATTCTCGCCATCTCGGGCGCACAGAAGGTGAATCTTATGGCTCACAGTCAGGGTGCTTCGGCATCTCGTTATGTGGCAGCGCTGCGTCCTGAATGGATTGCCTCCATTAGCTGTACTCACTGCATGAACGAGGGTACTCACTTCGCGGGTAACCTAGTTGATGCGCTAGGAGAAGACAGCGTTATTTTAAGTTTCGGGCAGAGTGCAATTGATCTTTTGTTTAATTTTATTGAGAGCGGTTCAACTGCCCCTAGCGATGGCGAGTTCAACAGTGATGAGCGCCTTAACCAAAGTGCCGAGGCCCTGCTGGTGGCTGCCAGTCTGGATGATTATGATCGTTTTAATGCATTGTATCCGGAAGCCATGCCAGCGGTTGATTGCAGCCAAATCAATAATGGCATAGACGGTCACACCGGTGGTGGCGACGCGTTGGTGAACGGCGTACGCTATTACTCGTGGGGCGGCACTAAGGCTGCAACCCGATTAATTGACCCATTGGATGCGACACTCATTCCCATTGTAGGTTTGTTCATGCCGGATGATGTGGTTTGGGACGGTTTAGTACCCGGTTGTGGTCAGGCTTTGGGTGAAATGTTACGTGATGATTACCCAGCCAATCACTACGACGCCATCAATCAAACTGCCGGCATTACGCCTTTGTTTTTGAATGCGCCTTCCATTTTTGTCACCCAGGCTAATCGTCTTAAAAATATAGGTTTGTAATGCATAAATCGTGGGCAGAGTGTATCTGTCCACGATTAGTGATTTAAAATATTAGTAAAATATCAAAGGCAGTAAACGATGACGGTAAGGCTTAAAACGCTAGGGCAGATCACACTGCCACTGGCCGCTATTTTTTTCGGCATAGTGTGGATGATGAATGATAGGAGCCATGAGTTTGTTCCGTCTTTAACCCAATCTCCCCGCAGCGTAGCGCCCGTTAAATCCCAAGAGCCACCTGTCAACAAACAAAATTTTAAACGGGTTTCTCAGAGCCTGCTACAAAACTATCAGAACTATTTAAAGAATATACCTGCCTATTTAAAAGGTACCGATGTACGTGGTGTATTACTGCTGGATTCACGCGGTGAATTAGTCATCAGCGGCGAAATTAAAAAGCGCTTTGATTATTTTTACTTGTTAACCGGCGATAAAACCTCGGCTCAAATTAATGACCTTATTAAGGGGAATTTGTATTCCACTTTGGCCGATCCGGCCCTGCAAACGGCACTGGATTTATTAGAAAAATATTTTCGTTATATGACGGAATATCAAGTTCTCATTGAAAGTTTAACTCCTCAAGACGCTCAGTCAGATCTTTTATGGTTGGCTCGAGACATTAACGATTTGAAGGCCAATATTTTTGGTGAAGAGGTGGCCAAACAATTTTTTGGTAATGAAGAGGCGCTCATGCAGGAGAGCCTGAGGTTAAAGGCGTTAAATAAACTTTCACCCCAAGGGCAGACCTACGCGGTCGAGCATGACGGCACGGGTTTACCTCAGAACGTTATAGACAATCAACAAAAGACTTTAAGTTTTTACCACGCTAAACAAAAAATGCAACAGGCACTTGATCAGGGCGCAAAAGCGGATGACATCGCCCTGCTTCGAAATGAATTGTTTGGCGAGGAGGCCGTCCAGCGTCTTGAAAAAATGGATGTTCAGCGTCGACAATGGCGGCGTACCGTTGTCGCCTATCAACAGATGAAAAAGGAGCTTAGCCGTAGCGGTGGTCTGTCCCCTAGCGACTTACATGCTGCTTTGGCTGAGAATATGCGGCAGTCTCATGGGCTCACCAGTGTGCAGCTACGCAGATTAGCCGCACTCGAACGCATTGCCACATCGAACCCGCCCCCCCTAAATACTGGTCAATAATCGCCATTCTAAGGCAGCCGCAATTGAATTCCCGCCCTGTGAGAGTTGGGCCATAGCTTTCAGGAACATAATCGGCTAGTTTTAGCAGCCAATTTTTTCGATCTATCCGTTTATATGCAAAGGGAGCAGGCATGACGTTAGACATTGATCAGGCTGTGATTCCGTTAGTTCATATTGATAATTACTTCAATCTTCGTAAAGTCATGGTGTCGGAAAATGAATTGCAAGCCCAGCCTTTCAAAGAAGTGCCCGCCTGGTCGTGCAGCAAATCTATTTTTGAAATAGTAAGTGGTATCGAGCCTGAAGAATTTTATCGTCATGCGGGCATAGATACCGCAAAACGCCCGCACGAAATTATGATCAGTACTCGTCAGTGTATAGAATTGGTTAAACTTATTCGCCAGACGTTGCCTGCCCCGCACATCGGCCTGTTAATCGGAAAAATCATGACTCTTTCCCATCAAGGGTTAGCGGGCATTGCGGTGATGACCCAGGATACAATGGAAGACTGCGTTAAAACCGCTTGTCGTTTTGCCGATAGATTGTTTCCCCCGGTGCAAATCAGTTATGTGCAGGAAGAGCATTTTTCAAATATGACATTTTCACAAAATATTGAAATGGGGGATGCCTTTCAGTTTTTTATGGAAATTAAACTCACCAGTTTTTATAATGGTTTTAAACATTTATTGGGTGCTGAATATGAACCCGAGGTGATTAATTTTTCGTTTGCCAAGCCCGCATACAGCCACATTTTTAGCCGCCACTTTAATTGTCCGGTTCAGTTTTCCATGCCGAATACTGAAATGATCATAGCCTCACATTTAATGAAAAAACACTTGCCACTGGCCAATCGTTTTATCGCCATCAATGCACAAAATACCCTGCTGGAAAGCCTGCCCATTACTGGCCTTACGTTGTTGCCCATTAGGCTGCGAAAATTATTGTTAAGCAGCTATGGAGCATTTCCTTCCATGGAGACCGCGGCACAAAGTTTGGGTATGAGCAGCCGGACTCTGCGCCGACGTTTAGTAAATGATGGCAGCAGTTATCAACAAGTGTTAAACAACGTACGAACCCAGTTGGCCAAGGAACTCTTAGGTGACTCAAAAGACAGTATTACGGACATAGCCTTGTTGTTGGGTTTTAGTGATTCATCGGCTTTTACTAAGGCTTTTAAGAAGTGGACCGGCTTATCACCTAGGGATTTTCGCAATACTTTACAAGCGGACTTTGGGCGTACCGCGTCGGTGGCAATAATTGCCGACTTATAAAGGTAATGTGTAACTCTCTAATTTCTTTTAATTACTCATATTATAATAATACTCTGATATTTTTTTAACACTCTAAAAGTGAGCTGTGACCTTGATCATTGCTGTACGTCGTAGAGGGAGTGAACAATGAACGTGCTCCCATTAATACCGATTTTTATTTTAAACGCCGTGAATCTACCGCCACAGCTTGCACCCTGAAGCCCGCTAACCAGACAATATTTGAGCATGAAAAGTGGCATGCTCTTATCCAGCCTATTATATGCAGCCTGTTTTATTCAGCCCCACCTAATTCCCTAAGCTTCTCTGGAATCCTGTTGCCTAAACGCGTATGAGTCGTCTAGACAGGTCGCGGGCACTATGGTTTAGTGGTTGTTCTAACCAACAATAAAAAATAAAAAGAGGTGGAATATGTTAACGCCATTAGCAGCCTTTCTTGCAGGGGTTAAAGCGCAACCCAATACGGTTTACCTTCGACAGCCATTAGATGGCGTCTACCATGAGTTCACTTGGCAGCAAGTGGCGCATAACGCCCGCAATATTGCCTACCAGCTTAAAAATCTGGGTGTTGAGCCCGGTGATAAAGTGGCCTTGTGGTCTAAAAATTGTGTGCAATGGATAACAGCCGACATTGCCATCATGATGGCGGGGGCGATCTCTGTTCCTTTGTACCCAGGACAATCAAAAGCCAATGTGCACTATGTGCTTGAACACAGTGAAGCCAAGGTTATGTTTGTGGGAAAACATGATGTTGATGAGGATGTTATTAATAGCATTCCACCCGATTTCCCTGTAATTGGCTTTCCTTATTACTCAGGGCCCACTCATCACGATTGGAATCAATTGGTCGTGGCTGATGCACCTGCATCCTATGAAATACATATGCCTAAATTAGATGATGTGATGACACTGGTTTATACATCCGGCACCACAGGGCAGCCAAAAGGGGCGGTGCATACGTGTCGCTCATTTGCGTTTTCCGCAAATAATGGTGTTGAACAAATTAATACAGGGTCCAATGATAGGGCCTTGTCATTTTTACCTTTAGCTCATGTGGCTGAAAGGATGATTGTGGAAGGTCAAAGTTTTTATGCCTGGTTTACAATTTCATTTGCAGAATCTCTAGATACCTTTGGCGATAACCTAGCCAGTGTGAAACCTACCTTGTTTTTTGCAGTACCCCGTCTGTGGGCAAAGTTTCAAGAAGGTATATTAACGAAAGTGGGTGGTCAGAAAAAACTGGATCGCTTATTGTCTATTCCGCTGCTTTCCAGTTTTGTGGCCAGAAAAATTCGTGTAGGTTTAGGACTAAATGAAGCGCATATATGTGCCAGTGGTGCCTCACCTATTCCCCGATCTTTAATCGATTGGTTTGATCGCGTGGGTATTGAAATCGTTGAAGGTTACGGCATGACCGAGAATCTGTGTTATGGCACCTTTAACAAAACCGGTGATCGTTTAATTGGCTCTGTGGGCAAACCATTCTCTAAAAATGAAGTAAAAATTAGCGACAAAGGCGAAATACTATTTAAAAGCCAGGCATTAATGCAGGGCTATTTTAAAGAGCCTGAAAAAACCGCACAGGCCTTAATTGACGGCTATTACTACACGGGTGACAAAGGTCATATCGATGACAATGGTTTTTTGCATATAACCGGTCGGGTTAAAGAGTTGTTTAAAACCTCGAAGGGAAAATATATTGCCCCGGCTCCCATAGAGGGATTGCTTACCGCTAACATTTTAATAGACCAAGCGTGTGTTATGGGGAATGGCCGCACTCAGCCGTTAGCCGTTATCGAGTTATCTGATACCGCAAGAGGCAGGGGTAGGGGCGATATTCAAACTGAAATAGTCAATCATGTTGCTCAAGTAAATAGTGAGCTTGAGCATCATGAACGTTTAAACTGCATTGTTATTTCGCAATGCATTTGGACGGTGAATTCAGGGTTAATAACGCCTACCTTAAAAATTCGCAGGGAAACCGTTGAGTCAAAGTACTATCCGTTAGGGGTTGATTCTAAAGAGTTAATTGTTTGGGGGGAAAAAGAAGATGCCTCAAAGGAAGATGAAGCGGCTTGAGCCGCTTATCCTATTAAAACTCGTGAGCTAACACACCGCGAGCAATTAGGTATTTTCCAAACGTAAAGCCTTGCTTCATGTTTCTAAAATTAAAAAAGAGTTGCCAGCTCATCAATAAGTGAGCTGGCGATACTAGGTTACTTATACTTAGCCACTTCAGCACGAGCCACCACCATGCGGTGTACCTCATCCGGGCCATCGGCCAAGCGTAGGGTGCGCATTTGAGTATACATTCTGGCTAGCGGCGTCCATTGGGACACGCCGGTGGCGCCATGCATCTGAATGGCACGATCAATAATATTACACGCCATTTCCGGCACGAGCGCTTTAATACCCGACACATAAACTCTGGCCTCACGATTACCCAGCACATCCATAGCACGCGCCGCACGCAGCACCATTAAGCGAGCGCTATCAATTTCTAAACGGCTGCTGGCAATCACATCAAAGTTGCCACCCAGTTTAACCAGCGGTTTGCCAAATGCCTCTCTTGAAGTACCACGCTCTACTAACATTTTTAGCGCCATTTCAGCGGCACCCAACGCACGCATGCAGTGATGGATTCTGCCTGGACCTAAACGTCCTTGGGATATTTCAAAGCCGCGACCTTCGCCTAGTAAAATATTTTCTTTTGGTACACGCACATCGGTGAGCTTGATATGCATGTGCCCATGGGGGGCATCGTCTTCGCCAAACACATGCATGGCACCCAGTATTTCAACGCCTGTGGTATCCATAGGCACTAATATTTGACTTTGCTGTAAATAAGGGTTGGCATCGGGCGAGGTTTTTACCATGCAAATCATAATTTTACAGCGGGAATCACCGGCCCCTGAAATATAAAATTTCTCACCGTTAATTACCCACTCATCTCCCTCTAATACCGCAGAGGTTGAAATATTTCTGGCATCGGAAGAGGCTAAGCCCGGCTCAGTCATGGCAAAACAAGAACGGATTTCACCGGCCAATAACGGCTTTAACCATTTTTCTTGATGATCCGGGCTTCCGTACTTGGCCAATACTTCCATGTTGCCGGTATCGGGGGCGGCACAGTTAAAAATTTCTGCGGCTAGGTGGCTGCGACCCATTTCAGCGGCAAGATAGGCGTAGTCTAAATTACTTACCCCTTCACCATTCCAATCGGGTAAAAAGAAGTTCCACAGGCCCAGTTCTTTGGCCTCACCTTTTAGCCTATTCATGATCTCATTTTGAGTGTCGCTTAAGGCCCAACGATCATCTTTATTCACCGCCGCATAAAACTCTTCAGTGACTGGGTCTATTCTTTGCTCTATAAATTCTCTTACTTTTAGCAATACCGGTTTCATGTTTTCCGATAATACTAGGTAATGTAGTTCAGATTCGTGACTCATACTATTTCCTTGTTATTTTTGTTGGTAGTTATATGTCTAATTAAATTTTTAGTCTAACAATGAAATACCCACTAGGGTTTCCAGCTCTTTAAGTGCCAGTACCGGGTCAGTTACTTTAATGGTTTGCATGCCTAAGGCTCTGGCCGCTTTTACGTTACGGCCAATGTCATCAAGAAATATGGCATTGTCAGGGTTAATACCCAAGCGAGCGCAACAAATTTGGTAAATTCTAGGATCGGGTTTTTGCACGCCTTCAACGGCGGACTCAACCAATAAATTAAAATAGTCCTTCAGAGGTTTAGCAAAACCGTCGGTCTGAGGGTCACGCCAGTTATTGGTTAATGCGGCTACTTTAAAGCCGTGTGCCTTTAGTTTTTCAATGGCGGTTATCATGCATTGGTTAACCGTGGCCGAGTTCGCCATTTCTTGCATTAAGGCTTTTGAATTAATCCCGGTGGCACCCGCCTCACTCATTTCTTTATCGAAGGCTGTAAAAAATGCAGGCCCCATTGCCAACTCACCCCGTTCAAGCCTAGCCCAAGCACTTGTTTCGCCATTGTGAACGATGACGTTGTTTAAAAAGTTAGGTGTTAAACCTAGGCGGGCCTCCTCGTCAAAAAACACGTTCATGGGGGAGGAAATCACGACGCCCCCTAGATCAAAAATAACGGCTTTTACTTCTTTCATAGTCTCCAACCTGGCTGGCAATAGATGCGTTTTAGCTACATATGTTCAAGGTGTTCAGTTTGCCCTTAGGTTAAAGAAGGGAGTATTATTAGTAAAGTTGATAATTATAATGAGCTTTATAAGTGAAACTTAATTTACGCGCCATCGATTTGAATTTACTCACTATTTTTGATGCCATTATGTTGGAAGGCAAGCTGTCTAAGGCCGCATTGCGGCTACACATGAGCCAGCCAGCGGTTAGCCAAGCCTTAGGGCGCTTGCGTCAAACGGTGGGGGATGAGCTGTTTATTCGTACCCACGCCGGCATGAAACCCACAGCACGAGCGGCGGCTCTGGCAGGGCCCATTCGCAGTATTCTGGCGCAAATTCAGGATGCCTTTGATCCGCAGCAAAATTTTGATCCCATCCAGTCCACCCACACCTTTAAGGTTAATTTTGGAGCCTACGGTGAATTAAGTGTATTACCGCCTTTGTTAAGCCGTATTCACCAACAGCCAACGGCTATTAATATTCAATCTATTAATAGCGACAATAGCATTGAGCAGCTTCGAAGTGGGGATTTGGATTTTTGTTTTATTCCATATAATTTAAGGGATGATAATTTTGAAGCACAAAAGGTGGGAGCCACCGAATTTGTGGTGATCGCGCGTCGTCAGCATCCGCGCTTAAGCGGTGTTTTTAGTCTTCAGGATTACGCTCGTGAGCAACATGTGCTGGTACGTAGCAACGAACGTTACAAAGGTTTTTTTAATCAAGAGTTACTGGAGATGAGGAAAAACCGAAAAATTATGAGTGAGGTGCATAATATTGCCTCTATTCCGCAAGTGATTTCACAGACCGATGCCATTGCGGCTATGCCCCGTGCGCTGGCTGAATTTTTTCAACAGCAACACCCCATTGATATTTATCCTTTTCCCATGAACGTGCCGTCGACTTCCTTTTATTTAACCTGGCATAAATCTATGAACACCGATAAAGGACACCAATGGCTAAGGGAATTAATTATGGAGTTATCGACGTTATAGGCGTGTTTTTTTCTTTTTTATAAGCGCACAAAGCAATACTTGCCTTATAATATTGGGCCTTTTATCCGCCGGTTATAGGTTTTAGAGTTGCACTCAACTCATGGGCAATAAAATCAAATACCCTTCTAACACGCAGGCTAGTTCGCAGCTCTTGATGGCATACCAACCAAACTGGCAGTTGCATGGTGGGCCCCATGTGCTCAAACGCACGCAGCAAACTTGAATCCTTGTCACCTAGGTCTTCAGGAAAGAAAATAACCCCCAGCCCTTCTTTGCAAAGCTGCAGTTGTAACATTTGGAATGCGGTAATGAGCCTAAAATTTTCATTTGATAAGTGCCAACCTTGTTGGTTAAGCACGTCAGCGACGGCGGTACTTTGATCAAAACCTATAATTTGAATACCTGTGATATCTGCAGGTTTCTGAAATGGTGGGAGCCCTGCTAGGTAATCTGAGGTGCCATACAGCCAGATAGTTTCTTCCCCCAGTTTTTTGGCAATTAAATCATCCTGCGTGGGGCGAAAACTGCGAATAGCAATATCCGCTTCTCGGCGTTTAAGGTCACTGGCTTCATTGCTTACCACCACCTCAATCTCAATGCCTGGCTCGGCTTTGCGTAATTTGGCAATGATTTTTGGCAAACGAAATACGGCATCTAATTGTCCTACCGAAATAACCACTAATCCTTCAACCTGCTGAGACTGTCCGGCCGCCGTTAATGAAAACTTTTGCGCAGCCGTGCTCATGGCCCGTGCATGCTCTAATAATTCTGCACCACTGTCGGTTAACACTAAGCGTTGGCCCACTCGCTCAAATAGGGTTATGCCCATTTCAGCTTCTAGGGCGGCCACTTGGCGGCTTAGGGTGGGCTGGGTGGTGCCTAACGCTTTGGCAGCAGCCGATAACGTGCCTTCTTCTGCCGTGACTAAAAATGCACGGGTGTGGTTCCAATCGAATTTAACCGGCTTCCAGTTCATACAAATATGTATACCTATCTTGTGATAATAGCCAATTTATCTAGTATTCCTGTATATGTATAGTGGTGGTCAATGAACTTGGTTAGGGCGGGCAGTCATATGACAACACTAGTAGTAGGAGCAAGCGGTGCAACGGGCCGTTTATTGGTGGCGCAATTGCTTGATCAAGGTGAAAAGGTAAAAATCATCGTGCGCTCTAAAGCGGATTTTCCAAAATCACTAATAGAGCATAGTCAGTTAACGATCACCCAAGCCAGTCTTTTAGATATGAGTGATGCCCAGCTTCAGGCTCAAGTTACAGGGTGTCGCGCGGTGGCATCTTGTCTTGGTCACAACTTAACGTTTAAAGGCATGTTTGCTCATCCCAGGCGTTTAGTGACGGACGGTGTTCAGCGTTTATGCGCTGCCATCGAAAAAACGGCACCGCAAGTCCCCGTAAAATTTATTTTAATGAATACTACAGGTAACCAGAATACTCAGGCCGGTGAAACAGTGTCGGCAGCACAGGCCGTTGTGATGACACTAATAAGAAATCTTTTGCCGCCCCATGCCGACAACGAAATCGCAGCGGCCTATTTACAATCTCGTTTCCCAAGTAAGCAAAAGGTGATTGAATGGGCGGCGGTACGTCCCGATAGTCTTATCAACGAGGCACTTGTCACTGAATATAAGGTGCATGCTTCACCCATTCGCAGTGCTATTTTTGATGCAGGTAAAACCAGCCGAATTAATGTGGCGCACTTCTTTTCACAGTTAATTATGAACGATGAAATATGGCATAAATGGAAAGGACAAATGCCGGTGCTTTACAATACGGCTTTGGACAGTGCATAACGTTAACGGCCAAGAACGGTCCCAAAATGAATAGAGGAATGATTAAGAGCATAACTAGTAGGATGATTGAAGCCATGACTAAAAACGTAAGAAATATAATAATACTGTTAATTGCCCATATGCTGGTGGCCAATGTCTTTGCCGAACAAGTTATCCATAGCGATTACTTATTGGCAAACCACTGCTCCAAATACTCAATGCATTGCACTAACTTTGATGGAACAAAATGCCGTGCTGGGTACAAGGCATAAAGTGTAAGGTTAGGTTTTTTTGAATCAGCTAATACCTCCACCACCTCGCCTGCCTCCAGCGCTTCCTTGCAAACAAAGTCAGGAATAAACCCTACCCCTTGGTTGCGCTTAATGGCCTCCATCATAAAAATAGTGCTGTTCACCTTTAGTGTGCCGTTCACCGCTACCCCATCTTCGATGGGCCACACATTTTTTCCCTGAAAATAACTGTAGATAAAACAATTGTGATCCTTTAAATCTCGCGGCAGCGTTATGGCCGGGTGATCCTTTAAATAGTCCGGGCCCACACACACACTGTAGTTAAAGCGGGTGAGTGGGCGGCCCACATAGCTTGAGTCTATGGGGCGACTAGAGGCGCGAAAGCCTAAATCAAATCCTTGCTCTACCAGGTCAATACTTTCATCGCCCAGATGAATGTCTAACTCAATGTCGGGGTAGGCCTGCATAAAGTCGGCAAATAAGCCGGACAGGTCGGTTAAACCCAGTGCCATGGGAGCGTTGATCTTTAACTTGCCGCGCGGGTGCTGTTGCAGGTCCTGCACAAAATTATCGGCGTCATCCAGTTTGGCCAATATCTCCCGTGCCCTTTGTAAATAGCCCTCGCCCACATGAGTAAGTTGCACATTACGGGTGGAGCGATGTAACAGGCGTGCCCCTAGCTCGTCTTCCAGGCGGCTGATTTCCTTGCTGATCATGGACTTTGACGAGTTGGTCTGTTCTGCCACTCGGGTAAAACTGCCCAGATCGGCCAGTCGTACAAATAATTGAAGCGCTCTTAGTTTATCCATATTGCCTATCTGTCCAGAAAAGGGTGTCCAGCAAAGTGAGTCTAGCCGCTGTTTCCGCTACCTCAGTTGTTTCCATAGGGGAAACAGCTGGTTCCCATTATAGCTGTATATGTAAACATACCAAAACCCTAAACTTGCTCATGTGGTCGTTGCAGTGCTTTAAACGGCAACAACCTAACCAACTCTTTAATTAAAAGAAGGACAACACTATGTACACACTTTATTACCTTCCAGATGCTTGCCCCCTAGCCACCCAAGTGGTGTTACACGAACTGGATCAGCCGGTTGAGATTATTAACATGCAAACGGTGGATAACTTTAGCGCCATCAACCCAGTAGGCACGGTGCCTGTGTTGGTGGACAACGGTACTACTTATACAGAAGGGGCGGCGGTGTTGTTACACCTGCTTGATAAACATGAAAATACTATGTTGCCTGCTAGTGGCGCCAAGCGTAAACAAGCCATTGAAAACATTATGTTTGCCAATGCCACTATGCACCCAACCTATAGCCGTTTGTTTTTTATTGCGCAAAACATCACGGATGAAAAGGCCAAGCAAAGCGCCTTTGAGGCGGCGGCCAATTCCATTAGCAGTCTATGGCAGGTAGTGGAACAGAAACTGGCTAACCATGCGTTTCTTGGGGGCGATCAGCCTTCCGCCGCCGACATTCTACTGGCCGTGTACTCCCGTTGGGATGGAAGTTTTCCGGTAGACATTACTAGGGGAGTAAACACTCAAAAAATGCTGGCAGCGGTATTGGCCATGCCCAGCTTCCAACGAGCCCTTGCGACCGAGCAGCGTCAATCAGCCGCTTAATCTTTTAGTCTAACGGGACACAGAGGAAACACCCATGGAAAACGCACTAGCCACCACTCACATGAGCGGCAATTTAGGCCAGCAGGATTTTGAAACCGTAATGTCTTTAGTTAAGGATTATTGCGATGGCCTGCACTTTGGCGATGTAGAAAAACTGCGCGGTATTTTTCACGCCGACGCCTTTTTGAAAGCAGCCAATTTACGCCGCAGCTTGAATGACTGGCTAGCCGCGGTGGCTACCCGTCCGGTGCCGGCGCAAGAAGGGCAACCTTATAACTTTAAGCTGCTTTCGCTGGAAATCATAAAGGATCAGGCCATGGTGAAACTAGAATGCCCGTTGTTTGATCACGTGTATGTGGATTTCTTAGGACTTTTAAAAGAAAACGGCCGCTGGTTAATCGTTAATAAAATGTACACAGACTTGCAGGCTGATTTAAAGGAAAAAGTTTGATGAGAACATTGAAGATAGAAATGGTCCACGACCTAGTATGTTCATGGTGTCCCATTGCTTACAACAATTTAAAAAATGCCCTGAGCAATTTAAACATAACGGCTGACTTTTATTTTTTACCCTCAGAACTGAACCCGACTATGGGTGAAAAGGGCGAGGAAATAAAAGTACACTTGGCGCGCCGTTATGGTTGGAGCGAGACCAAACAAAAAGACTACCGTGAACATTTATTGGCGGTGGCGACCCAGGCTGGTGTGGCCATGGATTTCACTAAGCGCAGCCATTATTACAACAGTAATAAGGGCCACAGGCTGATGCAATGGTGCGAAGGCCACAATCTGCAACAAGCCATGAACGAATTGCTAATGGATGCCTATTTTAAGCGGGGCCTGGATATCAATAATAGCCAAGTGCTGATGGACCTTGCCGAGCAATTGGGGCTGGACCGCTTAACAGTAGAGAATGCCCTAACCTCGAATGAGGTTACACAAGCACTGGCACGTAAACAAAAACGTGTTCAAAGTTTGGGCCTTAGCAGTGTGCCAGCGTTTGTTTTTAACGAACAAACCTTAATCACGGGCTCCAACTCGGTTGAGTATTTTGAAGAGGCAATCGTTGCCATGACAAAAATACATCAGCCAGCTTGATCCCAAAAAATAGCTTACCAAAATTAACCAGTCAAATTTAAACAAGAAAACCCACTAATAGAGAAAAAAATTATGCCATATATAAACATTAAAATTACCGACGAAGGTGTTAGCAACGAGCAAAAGCAGGCGCTCATTAAAGGTACCACCGAGTTAATGGTAAAAGTATTGAATAAAAATCCGTCCACGACCTTTGTGGTGATTGATGAAGTAAATACGGATAACTGGGGTATAGGGTATGACCAAGTAACTGATTTACGTAAACAAGCAAAAGAAGCGCAGTAAGAATAAATACTGCCACTTTACCAATGCCCCGAGTTTGATCAATAACCGCGGGGCCTAAGAAACTGGTACTCACTTAGTAACACCAAAGAGGTGGCAGTCGAGCTAGGTTAATTAGAGGTCGGAAAGCATACTTCTATCCACAGGCCGCACTGGACACTATCAACGCAGCCAAAAAGATTGCAATTCAAAAGTAGTAGATGGAGAGTTAATTACTGGTAAAAATCCGGCCTCAATCAACGAGGTAGCCCCCTAAATTTTAAAAACCCGGTAACTTAGTACCGCTATTTATATTATTAAGGAATGTGAGCAGGTAAACTCACATTCCTTTTTTGCGTTGAACGATTAGGAAGCTCGAATATGGCTAAAGATAATAAGTACCATAAATATGATCAATAAAGACAAGCTATTAGGTGTAGGCCTGCTCATCCTTACCGCTCTTTTTTTCTCCATAAATATGATTGCCGCCAAGTTTTCGACTCAGATCATTCCGCCTGCATCGTTAGCCTTTTACCGTTGGTTAGTGGCTTTTGTGTTGTTGATAATTTTTAGCCTGCATATTAATAAGGGCCTACTTATAAAGTTTTACAATAACAAATGGCCACTTTTAATGCAGGGCATAACAGGCATTGCCATCGCCGCGGCTTTTGTTTACAAGGGGGCACAAGCCACCACGGGAACCAATATCGCACTTATTTATTCACTGTCGCCTATTTTTATTGTGCTGTTGTCCCTATTCTTCTTTAAAATATTTTTGTCGCCAGTACACATTGTCGGCATATTACTTTCTTTTGTAGGTGTACTGGTTATTATTTTTAAGGGAGATTTCACGTTATTCAAAACGTTGGCATTTTCGGTGGGTGACATGTGGATATTAGGGGCCGCATTAAGCTGGGCTTTGTATTCCATATTACTTAAAAAATATGTAACTGACCTGAATGCGAACGAGCGTTTTTTAGGTGTCATATTTTTTGGTTTATTGGTGCTGTTACCGGTTAGTGCCTATGAACATATAGAAGTAAGTTTTGAGTTTAGCTGGAGCCTGTTAGCATTGGTGGCGACAGTGGCTATCGTTCCATCAATCTTTGCCTACAAAAGCTATGAAATGGTACAGCGCAAGCTAGGTGTAAACCAGGCAGGGCTTGTTTTGTACATTACACCCATCATCAATGCTATTTTGGCCAGTATTCTACTGGGAGAAAGTATTGAAAAATATCACTATATAGGCGGCACATCGGTATTGTTAGGAGTGCTTATAACCTCCATGTACGTGCCCCAAAAAACAAAATAAGGGCCACCTAGTAAATGCCAGTAACGGCCATGGTTACACTCATTCTTTAGTTTTATAGATGTACAAAGTCGCTGCAGGGTGGAGCAAGAGGGCGATGGGGATTTGGTCATTTATTGTGTGATTTAAAATTACAATCAATTATGCGCAGCTGTAAAGCGCAGTTGCCGGAGGTTGATGAATCAATAGTTATATTTTGGTGGTGGATTGAGGGTACTAAATACACACGGCGACAATATAATGTGTAAAAGCCTCTTTAAATTTTAACCTAAAATGCAATAGTATCAGCATAAGTTTTCATTTTTAAGCAGGATTATTGAAGTGACTTTAATGAAGTGACCTTTTTGAAATGATTATTATATTCGACAGGTGATGAAAATTTAAAACTATGGAATAAAGCGGCTAAGCAGAGCCTAGGTTGTGATAACCTAGGCTCTTCTTTTTTGATATAAATAATGCAGGCTTAGCTTAACGTTTTCCTGAGCGTCGCAAAGCGGAGGCAGTAAAGTCTTTACGTTTCACTTTTTTTCCAAAGTTAAATGGCTGGTGCTCTTCGTTGTTAAGTTCTACTAGGTAACGGCCCGATAATAGGTCGTAGTTGGTGGTCGATACGTACCATGGGGTATTGGCATTTACAAATTGCAGAGCATGACCCTCAGATACACGCCATAGAACGTTTCGTTTATCATAGTGGTCGGCTAGAGCAATCTGCCAGCTGTCTTCATCTACATAAAAGGTTCGCTTGCCATATAC
>MAAA01014089.1_pt1 | contig 22437 bp, 15 predicted proteins | sample 1115971 | NCBI WGS metagenome assembly MAAA01 (sample SAMN04961123, study PRJNA320927) | seawater metagenome | isolation source: sample BD02T6 sea water enriched with oil for 6 days | place: USA:Gulf of Mexico | collected 2013-07-27 | reverse complement strand
CCGTGATGCCATGGATATGAGACTCGTCGATTTAGAACAGCATTGGCAAGACAGTAACAACCATCAAGGTTATCAAGTCCCCAGGGATTTATTTAACTACCTACCAATAATAGAACAATTCCTTAAATTTATTTTGATCGGTAAAACACCCCCCCCCGAGATTCTGTTAGTGATAGCTGATTGCTTCCAGCACTTCCTTGAAGACAAAACAGGAAGGCTATCCCTTGACCAGTTACTGCTACCAAACTCTGGAAGAGGCAAGGTGAATTACCGCCAAGCCAAACAAAAAAATGAAATATTTCGTAACTTTGAACACTTCTGCCGCCAAGTTGAACTCAATGGCCTTTACCTAGATAAAGGTCGTCGTTTAAGCCAACCCGACAAATTTGGAGTGTTTGTAAAGACCCCTCTACCAAGTCGTGAAGATATAGCCTGTAGCTTCCTCATTGATATATGTAACAGAAGAACCCCTGAAACCTTCCTAAGGGACTACGATCGTTACGTTAAACAACGTAAGACAAATGAAGGTGTTCATTCGTCTTAGCTCAAAGTAATTCTGTGTGAATAATGGTTAGTCATCCATTAACAGCCAATAAGGGCCAATGATGACTAATGACATCCACACAAATACCCTAGAAACCTGCCTACGAGTTAATCAAATAATACAGATTTTGCCGCTAGGTAAATCCACCTGGTGGGCAGGTGTTAAATCGGGTCGTTTTCCACAACCTATAAAACTTGGGCCACGTACCACTGTATGGATGGAGAACGATATAAAAGCCGTCGTAGAGCGCGCTAAAAGAGGTGAATTATAATGCTTTGTAATTCTCCGATATCCCAACCCTATATATTTAAAGGTTTGGTAGCGCCACACTATACGCACAGGGGTATAGCACCCTTTACCCCCCTCGAATTAAGCCCGGATATTTATAATATATACCTATTCTGCATACCTACATTAAGGCCCCTTAAATTATAACTAGAGGTGAAAAGCATCCTTAAGGGTGCTGTATTCAAACATCAAAATGTGGATTATCCAATATACCCAAAACGATCCGGTCACTATGTGAATATACTAGAGGGAATCCACCAGCAGATGTCTGCCATGATAAGCCACCACAGCCGTATTACTGTCATCTGGTTCACCATTCGCTGTCACAACTACACAGAAGACAGTAAGTGGCTTTCACGGTTGATAGAAAAGCTTAAAAGAGCATTGAAGCGCAAATACAAGATGAACCAGATTGGCCATACATGGGCGAGGGAGCAAGAGACCTCCGATACACAGCACTACCATACTGCCTTCATGTTAGATGGCAACAAGGTTCGCAGAGCAAAAGAGTTCATTAATCGCCTTCAAAAAATGTGCGATGAGTGGGGGCTTCCAGTAGCGTGGATTCCTGATAACTGTTATTACCAAATTGATCGTGGCGATAACACGGCTTTTGCCAACTGCTTTAAACGCCTAGCCTATTGCGCCAAAGTTAAGGGTAAAGGAAAAAAAGGCATAACTTGCAATGACTACAGTACCAGCCGAGTAAAATTACTTTCAAAGTGTAAATAATTTACACATTACAAGCCCGTAAGGCATTCTGCTTATTACGGGCTTTTTATTAGGGTTGTCCAATACAGTGCGAAATGTGGGTTAATGTGGGTCGAAAAAAAACATGCTGATTAAGAATTAGTCAATATCAACAAAGTGAAATTTTATTACTCTCTACTCAAACTCTGTTCGATAGCAATACAAACACACCGCATGAAAATGATTTAAATTTATGTCATCTAGCTTATCTTCCCAGCCAAACTTCGGTACGCAACGATATGCATGGCGCTTATTGCAATGACTATCATCAAATTTTTCTGAACATATCTCACATTGACCACCAGCATGTTCCTTTACCGGTTGCTTAAACGATTTCACTAATCTTTTGTAGCTATTATAGCGGAGACGATCTTCTTCATTTTTCGCGATTTCTACTCTGCCACTTTGACAAGAAGAACATGGGCAATTTTCTTTGGTGGTATACCAAGGTAAATCGCCATAGCAGTGCCACCATGCAGTTAGCCTCCACTGGCAATCATCATCCTCTTCAGGTAGCTGTCGACCATGAAAGTGCATACTTGTTTCTGTGGTGGTCACTACAGCCCCCTGTACTTTTGATACAATCTTTTTATTGAAAACACTATCCTTTGCTATGCGACCATCATCCATGAGTTTTTTAATAATCCGCAATACTTCATGACTTAGCTCACGGGTCTGATGCCTCAGGGAATCTTGCTCAACCGTAAACATGCACTCCATACCCTTCGCACCTAGGAGTTCAAAGTCTTTAGCCACCTTTGTAAAGCCATGAGGACCAAATCTAGGAATTCTTACGGAGTTGTTATACTCAATACGCCACTCACTTAGCCTCAAACTTTCAATAAGCTCTATCACGCTAATTGGCGCCTCTAGCCGGTTTATATACACCTCAAGCCCTAAAGCCAATAAATCACCACCAACCAATTTTGTCATACACTACACCCACCGAGTCTCGTTTTTCGCGACATGGTAGCCTGTCTCTATAGTCGAGACAATGAGATCATCTACTTACAGCCGTGAATACGCGGCATTACGAAATTGGCTGAAAACCAAGCGAGAAGAAAAAGGCTTATCGCTACGTGAAGTGGGCGAACTGGTGGGCCGCCACCATTCTGTTATTGGCAAAATGGAGCAAGATCGCAGGAAGATTGATGTGGTGGAGTTTGTGGAGTATTGCCTAGCGTTAGAGATAGAGCCCGCTGATGGGCTCCGGCTGATTAAAGACGTTGTACTTGCAAGACCTTAAATATAGCCACCTCCCACCCGTCAACAAGCTTTACAAAAAACGCCTAGTTAGCCCCTTTAAGGCCAACGGTCGGCTAGATATTGCTGTTAGCCTGATACAAAAGAGACAGTTATCAACTCTGCCCTAAATGAAATAACCACAACTCTATCAGCTACTCCAGCTATGGCTGAGGGCTTCTGCTTGCTGCAAACATAAATCAATGGCTTCATCAGCTTTGTCTGGCGGATACTTCCACTTACGTAATGCACGGCGTACAAGGTTACGTAACTTAGCACGCACACTGTCACGAACCTGCCAATCTACTGTTGTTGATTTACGCAATTGGTTAGTCACGTATTTAGCTAACTCACGTAGATTACTATCCCCTAACTCCTTCACAGCCGATTCGTTCTGAACAAGTGCGCGGTAAAATGCAATTTCATCGGTGTTTAAACCTGACTTCTCGGCAAGCTCTGCATCTTCGGCCATATCTTTGGCCATCTTGATTAGTTCTTCAATGACCTGAGCGGTTTCAATTGCACGGTTATGATATTTACGCAGGGTTTCCATTATGCGGTCTGAGTATTTTTTCTCTGATACCACATCTGTTTTCATTCTGGCTTTAACTTCATCGCGCAAAAGCTTTTCTAACAGGTCTACAGCAAGGTTCTTTTCTTCTAGGTTTGCTACGTCTTCCATAAACTCAGGTGACAACAAACCTATATTAGGTTTATCTAACCCCACCAGACTAAAGATATCGTCTACGCCATCTGCAACAATGGCATTATCAATGATCTGTTTAAGCGCTGAATTCTTTTCTTCATCAGTACGGCGTTTATCTATGGTAGTAAACTTACTAATGGCATTTTTAACCGCGCCAAAAAAAGCGATTTCTTTAGAGAATTCTTTTGCTTCATCCATGGTCCCGCATAAGGTAAATGCCGTGCGGATTTTTGCCATCACATCTAAGAAACGTTTTTTGCCATCCAGCTCTTTGTTAGCGCCTTCTAGGGATAATATATGGTTCATCACTCTAGGCAGTATTTGTAACGCTTGTGTTTCATACAGGCTGTAGTCACAACCGTGCATCATGCCTCTTAGGGCATCTATACCCTCAAGTAAAATTGCAAATGCTTCGCGTGTATCTATGGTCGGTTTACCTTTACCTTGCGAATTGGTATAGGTTTTAAGGGCGTCTTTAAGCTCGTTGGCAATACCAATGTAATCAACCACTAAACCACCGGGCTTATCTTTAAATACCCGGTTAACACGGGCTATGGCTTGCATTAGGTTATGGCCTTTCATGGGCTTGTCGATATACATGGTATGACAGTTAGGGGCATCAAACCCTGTTAGCCACATATCTCTCACTATCACTAACTGCAGCGGATCGTTCACATCTTTAAAACGTTTTTCAAACAACCTTTTAGTTTCTTTATTATGAATATGAGGCTGCATCTTTGTTTTATCTGAAGCTGACCCCGTCATCACAATCTTAATGGCACCTTTGCTAGTGTCTAAGTCATGCCACTCAGGCTTTATGGCTACAATGGCATCGTACATATCCACACAGATATCACGGCTCATGCACACCACCATGCCTTTACCGGGCATAGTTTCTATACGGCTTTCAAAGTGCTCTACCAAATCACGGCCCACTTGGGTCATGCGTGGGCCGCTGCCCACTAATTTTTCAAGGGCTGCCCATTTAGATTTAGTGGATTCTTTATCTCTGTCTTCTTCATCTTCAATGATGTCTTCTACTTCATCATTCAATGCTTCTATTTCGGCTTCATTTATATCTAACTTAGCCAGGCGGGATTCGTAATAGATAGGAACGGTTGCACCGTCATCGACCGCGTCTTGAATATCATAAATAGAAACGTAGCTACCAAATACGGCTTGTGTATCTTTATCGGCTGAATCAATTGGGGTGCCAGTAAAACCAATGAACGACGCTTCAGGTAACGCATCGCGCATATGCTTGGAATAACCAAAGGTATATTTACCGGTTTTAATGTTTAATTTTGCCTTTTCTCCATACTGGCTACGGTGAGCCTCATCACTTACCACCACAATATTATGGCGTGAGCTTAAAACAGGGTGGTGTTCTTCATCCGCTAATAAGGCAAATTTTTGCACTGTGGTAAAGATAATTCCGCCAGATTGGCGAGACTCTAAAATCTCACGTAGGTCATCCCGATCTGCGGCTTGCACGGGGGTTTGCTTTAACGTATCAGCCGCCATACCAAAGGTATTGTAAAGCTGGCCGTCTAAATCGTTACGGTCTGTTACCACCACTATGGTGGGGTTATTCATAGCAGGTTGGGCTAATAGCTTACCTGCATAACACACCATAGATATGGATTTACCACTGCCCTGTGTATGCCATACCACTCCAGCTTTACCTGAACCAGGTACAACCTTGTCGGCATAGTTAGCCCGTGGCTCTGCTATACCCGGCTCTGCCTGTTGTGCAGCAATTACCGTCGCCCGCACCGCTTCACGTACGGCATGAAACTGATGGTAGCCCGCAATTTTTTTAATAGTGTTGTCGCCATCCTGTTCAAACAATACAAAATACCGAATGTAATCTAAAAACAACTCTGGTTTGAAAAACCCTTTAACCAATGTTTCTAAAAAGTATTCAAACATTGGCTTATCATTTTCATTGGCGACAGTACGCCACGCCATAAAACGCTCTTTACTGGCCGTTAACGCACCCACACGGGCATTCAAGCCATCACTTACCACAAGGGCTTCGTTAAACATGAAAAGGTCGGGGATTTCTTCTTTGTAGGTTTGTAACTGCTGAAAAGCCGACCAAATATCGGCGTTATTGTCGGCGGGGTTTTTAAGCTCTAATACGGCTAGCGGTAAGCCATTAACAAATACAATCACATCAGGTCGACGATTACCCTTGCTGCCGGTAATTGTGTATTGATTTACCACTAAAAACTGGTTGTTATCCACATTATTAAAATCAATAAGCTGAACGTAATCGGTTTTTTCTTCGCCGTTTTTATCTTTATATTCAACCTTTACACCTTCTAGCAACAACTGATGAAAGGCTTTATTGTTTTTAATCAGAATGGGCGTTTCAGGTTTTCCAACTTGAATAGCGACTTGCTCTAAAGTCGCTACTGGAATGTGTGGGTTAATAACCTCTAAACGGCTAACTAGCCGATCCTGCAGGACGATTTGACGGTAATCGCTGCGCTCAGAAGCCGATTCACCAGGGGCAATGTCATAGCCACACACGTAGTCGTAACCGATGCCTTTAAACCATTCGAGGCAAAGCTGTTCTAACTGGTCTTCCGTGATTTTCATATTATTTTTTACTCAAACATCTTAAGCATGTCTGCTAATTAATTTATTCACTTAATTTTTTCTCAAGTCTCGCAAATGCTGGGCAAGACGCCAGCATCTTTAATGCTTCTTCTGCCATGCTTATAAAGCGCTCTTCTTGTTCTTTTGACTCGCTAGTGCCTTTAAATAAATCTAACACAGGGTATTCAAGGTAGAGAGGGTGCCAAGCATTAAAAGGGCTTGTTTCTTCACGATGATTATACAGTGTCCAATCTTGCTTACTTTCACTTACTTCCACTGCTAATTCTTCCACTAACTGTTTGTATTCAGGCCAAGTGGCATACTGGTCATGAAACTTTTCTGAGATACTCATATTTAAACACATGTTCAAACCGCCTATCTGGCGCTTACGAATTTTATGATCACTACCATCAAGAACAAAGCCAATAAATACTCCCGGCTTCCAAGCTGCTTTACCTGAACCTGTAGAGCTAATACGGCCAAACTGAATTCCAATTACACCCTCTTTGTTTTTTACTTCGCTACTATATCCAGTATTCATAGGCCATGGATATTGAGAGACCCGACCAATCAAGCTTTCCAATTGCGAACGTAATTCAATTGCTTCCTGATAGTGCCAAATACCTATATGACTTATTGGAGCCAAGGGCCCCAAGCCTTCCGTTTTTAATAGCTGTAAAAAATCTTTAACTATCCATGTGAGTCCATTTGATTGTTTAGTTTCAATATAGCTTTCAATCAGCTGGTATATGTCATACCAACAAAGCGCTAAGTCAGGATCTTGAGCGTGTTGAGAGTGATGCCCTGTGATTAATATAAGACGATATTTATTGCCCATTCGTTCATGAAATGATCGATAGCTTTGCAATTGATTGTCGTGCAGCGGGGCATGAATTTTATGTTCGAATACCAGTGTCATTCCTGATAGCCTAGCTTCCATATCAGGATACACACGGTCATAATTCTCTTGAGTAGACCAGGTTACCTCGTCGGTTCTAAGAGTAAACCCTTTTCCTTTACTGGTCAGTCTTTCGGATATGCGGCCAATAAAATACTGTCCTAATTCGCTATCCTTGCGGAGTAACCACGCAAATGCTTCTGTAACAAAGTTCTCTAACGGATCATTCTTTTCTCTAGGGCGATACTTTCGAAGGCTGGTGAACAAACTATCCATTGCACACGTTCCTTTTTATACCGATATTCCGCTTAAATTCAGGGTGAGATACTTGATTACTTGCTTTGTTAATTCTAAACATTAAGTTATTCCAACCTGCATTTCTTCGCACACAGCTATAATTTCAAGCACGTCACCCAAGAACATCGCTGCCTCTTCAGGCGATGTATGGGTTCTCAAATAATTTGGAATGAATTCAGAAAATTCTTCTGAATTAGTAGGTCGCTCTGAATCAAGCATATCCAGCATCTCAGGTCTTAATAATCGCTTGGCATCCGGTGTATCAGGAAACTCCCTTTCAATAATATGCTGATTAAAGTCTTGTAACCTAGACGCTAAGCTTTGTTTGCTTTCCTTTTCATCAACTATTAGCTCTTCTTGATGCTCTTCTTCAGTAACGATCTCTGATGCAGGCTCATAGCTATCAACCACACCTTCTAAATCTACCTGATATTCATTACTAGGGTCTTCTACCGACAACTCACTAATCGGGGTCGCTAAACGGTTCAGCTCTTCAATAATGGGCTTTAATTCAGCATCAGGGTTTTTAAACCAATCAGTCGACCAAACCCGTTTAATGTTCCATTTCAAGCCTTCTAAAACACCCTGACGTACACGGTCACGATCACGGGTAGATTTACTACTGTGATACGTTGCGCCATCACACTCAACGCCCATTAAGTAGCGCCCTGGCATTCCTGGGTCGCGAACCCCTATATCAATTTTAAACCCTGCAACACCTACTTGTGGCACACACTCATAACCGGCCATTGCCAATTGTTTCATTACGGCAATTTCAAAATCACTATCTGGTTCGCCCTTCGTACTGCCCGCTTGATCTATAAGCTCGCCACTTTCGGCATAGGCTAAATAATTCTTTAATGCTTTAACACCGCGGCTTTTGGTTTCATCTACAAGGATATTCCCTGAGCGCATTGAGCTAAATACATGTATGCGCTTTTTAGCACGGGTAAATAAAACATTAAGTCGACGCCAGCCCTGCTCACTGTTAATAGGGCCAAATCGCTGAGGTATACTGGTCGCGCCACGATTTTGCGGCCCGTATGTAAACGAAATCACAATCACGTCACGTTCATCACCCTGAACGTTCTCAAGGTTTTTAATGAACATAGGGTCTTCTGATTCGGCATTACGCTTTAACGCTGCATCCAATACTGCATCTTGACTACGCGTGGCCTCTAACAATGTTTCTATTTGCTCTCTTTGTTTTGAGTTCATAGCCACAATACCAAGGCTCTCGTCTTCGTTATGAGTCACATGATATTTTATTGCAGCAACAACATGCTTAGCTTCTTCATTGTTTATACCAGTCGCAAATACACCGTTTTTCACATGGCTAAATTTAATACCAAACTCATCTGACTTAGCATAAGGAGACGGAAATATAACCAGTTCACTGTCATAGAAATGTCTATTAGAAAAATCGATCAGGCTTTCATGTTGCGAACGGTAATGCCATTGCAGCATGCGTTTAGGATAATGCGCCCCTATCGCTTCTAGAATACTTTCAGAGTCATTTATAACGCCTTGCTCGTCATCGTCTTGAAGATCATCGTTTGAGGTCGCCCTCTCAAAAAAGCTTGTTGGTGGTAACTGCTTAGGGTCGCCAACCACAACCGCTTGCTTGCCCCTGGCAAAACAACTTAATGCAAACTCAGGCTTCACCTGCGATGCTTCATCCATTACTACCAAATCAAATTGTAATTTCCCCGGTGGCAGGTATTTAGCAACGGCCATTGGGCTCATCATAAAGCAAGGCTTGTAACCCTGCATGGCATCACCCGCTCTTTCCACCAATTTACGTATGGCAATATGTTTAGTTTTCTTAGTTATTTCATGTCGTAGTAAGCAATCACCCGTATAACTTGATACCCTAGCACCGCTTGTACCTTCATCTATTTCACGGGTTAGCGCCAAATGGGCAACACGCTTTCGCTGAAGTATTTTTAAACCCTCGTCATATTTTTTGAACTGCGCTTGAACCGCCGTTTGTTCATGACCCGAACGCTTCGATAATTCAGGTTGCTGTTTATACACTTCATTTGCCAAGCAGGTATAAATTGCAAAATTCATCACCTGCTTGCCATACTCTAATGTGAACTGACTATCGGCTAAATAATCCTTTAAGCGGCCCTGACCACCTTCTTGCATTCTATCTTTTGCGTGCAAGTACTTGGTCCAACTGTCTAGCCACTCAATGCTATTTGCTGCCACCTTATTGCGTTCACAAAGCGCTGTAATAGCCAAACCAGAGCCCTTAGACCATTGATCTCGGTCAGAATCAATCGTCGCCATAACCGCCTGCTCTGCGCTTAAGGCTTCATTATTTAGGGATTGCAACACACCCGACTGACTCACTAAATCACTCACCGCTTCCGCACTGACTCTTTGCGTGAGTAACTCTATCAAGGCTGTATTGTTTATGGTGCTATAGATCCCCTCTAGATATACAACTGTGGATTCCACTATGGCCACATCCTTAGGTAATACACCTTTAGAACCTAAATCTAAATTCAATGTGCCATCGAACAGTGCATCGCTTAAACCCGCGCGATCAAATGCATCACGATACTCACTCACCTTTTCTAATTGCGATAACGCATTTAGTAACGCCTTTTGATCAATGTTTGGATTGATCAAATATTTCTGAACGCCTTCTAAGCTTAATCTAATTTCCAGTAACGCTTGCTGTAAAGGCTCGGCTTTAGGCGCTAGGTCAAAGCTTGCATCTGTTAGGCAATCGATACCTTTAAATATGCCCGCAAGAGCATTAGTACTTTGTAACAGCTCAGATATCTCACGGTTCATGCCATCAGTATGCAGCTGCTGAATGCCCCTAAAAATATCTTTATTCAAACTAAACAATGCATTTGCCATAACGGTACGAGTACCAAAGCCAATGCCGTAATCTTTGCGCACGGCCTGATACCAACCCATTAAGATTTCTATGCGTTCACTATTGGTATCAATACCATTAAATTCACGGCCCAGCGCCGTTTTGTAATCCGATGAGTTTTTCAAAACATCACAGGACTCACACCAGATAGCCAGATCGCCAAGGGACTCTGAAATTGATTTCTTATCCAATGTCCCATTATCCGTAAACGCAACAATGTCTTTTTTAGCTTGACGCCAACGGCCACTGAAAATAGAAAAGAAACCAGTTTCTGCCATGATCTCCGACAGCGATTTAATCTCTGCTACATCAGGTATACGGTTTAGTTTAAACGTAGTGGCAAGTCTTTCTTCTTCATCGAGTAAATCGTCTTGCTTAACTCTAAATTCGGCGAAAACCATGGGTAACGATGGTTCATCATATATATCGTCACGATAATTCAAAAGTTCGGTAGGCAGGGCCATTACATGATCAACAAAACACGCTAGCTCGGTAAAGCCTGATTGCGACATTGAAAATAGAACTTCCAACTCACCCTTATAAACCATGGGTAGATGGGGTAGAAGCTCTGAGCGCTTGCCTTCAATAGATTGCGTAAGCTTGATCACTTGTTCTAACTGGCCAATTGCTCTGGCCACGTCATCAAACTGAATAGATTTAGACACCCCCAAAGACCCAATACGTTGTATCGCCTCTTTGATGGTTGATAACTTACTCAGGTCAGCCAGCAATCCTTGATTAAAAATCGTGCTTAACTGTTCAAACCCCTGACATACCTGATGCGCGACTTTTATATTGCTATTTAATGCACTTAGCTGGGCCTGTTGGATATGTTTAAAGGCGGGCAGGTACTCATTACCCGCTAGTGGCTTAATGATATTTAAATCTTCAATCCATTGCTCTAAGTCGGGCAATGTCAGTACACCCTCTAGCTCTATGCCATGCTTAGTAAACAACTTCTCAAGCTGTTCGTGTATTACAGTTAGCTTTGTTGTCCACGCAGTTAGCTCCCCCTGTAGCTTACGCTCATCACTGCCTGATAAGGTTTTATTATTCACACCAAACCATGGGTGACTTTGCCAATTGCCCACCTTTGGCAATTGCTGGCTAACGATATCTAGGTACTTAAAAAACAACTCTAGCTGCTCTAGCTGCCCGTCCAATTGAATGCGAGTAAAACCGTCGCCTTCAATGCCTTCGGGTGCAACCGTACTGTATTCAAGTGGCGTAACGTCTTTAGCATAGCGAGTTGCTGCACATAATATTTCATGAATGGTAAACCCGGTGTTTTTCCAAGGTTTGTTAACCATTAAGCAGTAGTCTTGCAGCTGCTGCCGGCTGCGCTCATACCTTTGCACTTGAATATCGTAATCGGCTTGTTTGAAGGTATGGCTACTTGCAAAATTAATGCGCTGCGCAAAGCTGTCTAAGATCATGCGCTTCTGGGCTTTATCGCTGTGCAGGTCTAAGCAAAAGTCACCCAAGCCAGCCTTATCCATGCGGCGCTTTACCACGTCTAACGCAGCTTGCTTTTCAGCCACAAACAAAACCGACTTACCTTGTGAAATAGCCGCTGAAATTAAGTTGGTAATGGTTTGTGATTTACCCGTACCCGGTGGCCCTTCAACCACCATGTTTTCACCTTTTAATATGTCGATCAGGGCCGACATTTGAGATGAGTCTGCGTCTTCAACCATGGGGTAATCATCGTGCAGCGAAGGCACATTATCTAAAATATACCCGTCTTTAGAAGCGCCACTAGAGCCCGCTCTAGCACCTGATTGCTTAGTGACGGCGCCATCACTAAAAAATTTACGAATAAAGTCATGGTTAACTAAGTTCGCGTCACCTTCTGGCCAGCGCTCAGGGTCTAGGTCGCGGTACATCAGTAAGCGGCCTAAACTTAATGTGGCTAGCGTTGCATAACGGCGTACACGCCATTTGGCCATGGTGGCATCACCCTGCTTAAGGGTTAATAAGGCTTCTACATTATTAAAGTATTCTTCTGGGCCTAATAACTTGTCTTCTTCTTTTTTATCTAATATTGAAGGCAGCTCTACTTCAAAATCTTGGCTGAGTTTTTCACGCAAGGTTAGGTTGGCAATTATGTCTTCGCCTGTAAATTTAACCTGATAGCGGGTAATACTCTTAGCCACCTGCTTTTCTACTTTTACAGGAATCATGTATAAGGGAGCCAAGCGTTCTTTACCGCCTATTTTGTCGGTCCACTCTAAAAACCCTATGGATAAAAATAGAATATTATTACCGGTTTCTTCGATCGACGTTTTGGCTTCATTGGCTAACTTTTTCATGGCCCCTGTTAACGCCGAATCGTACATAGCCGTTTGAATATTATTATCTTGATGACGGTTATCACCAGCATGGCCAGAATCAAGCGGTAAATCGTAATCCACTTTTATCCCCAAAATTTTTGCCCAGTCTCGTGCCTTGGGAACTGGTTTGGCCGCTAGGTATTTTTCTTCATCTTCGTCCCAAACTAAATAGCCATGCTCAATCAATTCTTTTTGTGTGGGATCATCCACCGCATCCATGGTGAAGGTTCTACCTGAAAGCAAGTAGTCTGCTAATTGGTTTGGTAGCTCATCTACAATGCGTACAAAGCCTTTTGCATCTTGTTTTAAGTTTAACAAGCGTGAACGGCCACCACTGGTATCCAACAGCTTTTTACGCATTTCTTCAAACGTGCTATTCATGAACCCGTCAGGGTAGGTGACTTGTGTTTTTTTATTTACAGTCGCTGGTTTGTCCATGAAAATCACATCTTCATTAGTAATAGTTTTATTTGTATTAGCTTCAACTCTCACCCTTGGTTTAGGGGTTGACTTAGCAGGCTTGGGTATAGCCACCTGAGGTTCTAGCATTAACTTTGGCGCGTTTGTTTTTGGTTTAGTGATACGGGCTCGATCTGGCTTCTGAGCTTTCACTTCGGTCTTACCTACCCCTCCTAAACTCGCTTCTAACGCAGCAATTTTATCTTTAGTAGAGGTCGGCCTATTCACCGTAGCATCTAATTTATCGATTATGCGCTCTCTTAAATCGTGCACGCGTTTTTTCTTGGTTCGATAAGCTAACTCAGTTAGAACGCCCTTTAACACAGCTTTGTCACTAGCCTGTGTCACAATTCCTTCAAGCTCTGGTAACTGCTTTGATATGTAAGGGCGCTTAGCCATGTCCTTTGACCTCTTTTAAATATTTCTATGGTGGAGCAATTGATAACTATCCAACTGTATTTGCCAACGACTCATTATACTTCCTTGCGTTTTTATTCTTCTGGTGGTGTTTCTTTTGGATTATCTTGACTCATAAGATACTCAACTACATCAGGGATAACATACTCTCGCTTATCTATAGGGAAGTTTGCTCGCCTTAAGCGCACACGTAAAAAAGAACGAATTGACGCTATAGCTGATTCACGCTTATACCAATCGACCACCCTTAACTGGTTTATTCCCTTCGCAATTTCCACACCTAGATCATTTAAAATCTTACTATCAGTTTGTTTATGGTCATATTGGAACAATATATGTGAGACATTTAGATCCACTTCATCTGTATCGATATCAGTTTCAAGTAAATTTTTATTAGCCCTTAAGTTATCTTTGATCGGGTGCGTATCATCAATCTCTTCGCCCCCATCTTCAATCCCATCAAACTCTTCAGTTCCACGAAATTGAAGAAGCATTTCACGATATACATTCTGGTCATTTTGAAAAAGGATATTACTTGGTAAAATATTAATTCCAGCACTCCCCCCCAAATCAAATTGATAACTAGGGTATTGACCATCAATAAAACTATTGAATTCTGGATAATCCGAATAATAAATTCGCTGTGCTAATTCAGGGTCATTTTTATGCTTATGCTTCCTATATATAAACCCCGCCAAACCATCTACAACATGGGCAACCATTTCAGCATCATTCATTTGAATAGGTGTTTCAAAATAACCGTCATCCCCGTGGGATGCCGCTCCAAATTTATTCCTCAACTCCGCTACATTATGAACAATTGCACTACCTAAATTTCCTAAAATGCTATTAGCTTCACCATTATCATTAAAAAGTACCTCATCGCGGACATTCCGATATAGCGGTTTAAAATCTTGACCAAGATTTGGAGCTTCAAGCCTGTCAACAAGAATGGTTTTAAAAATAGTCTCCAATAAAGATTTGGCTGTATCTAAAGTCAGTGGCGCATCTTCATCTAATACAGCTTTCTCAAGTCTTCCTTTCTGCTCTATTAAATGAACAGCATCCACAGCATCTTGTAGCGCATAGTTCGTATTCTGTAATTCAAATTCCCTTTGTGCCACTTATTATCCCTCCAGCTCGATTTCACCAGACAATAGTTTGGGCAATAAAGAATCCCTGATATCTATTAATTCACTTGCCTCCTTAAGCAAACCAGCTATCTTTTCATATAGTGTCGAAACCATTACGGTGTAGCCTTTTATCACTTTACTTTCTGGTACAACAATAGGGATGATCTTAAAACTTTTTTTGCTAATCTCAGCAAAGGTTGTCCCACTCGCACGCTGCTTAATATCATCCATAACTGATTCAGCCCATTGAAGAACATACTCTGGTGTTAATTCACCTTCGCACTTCATCGCAATATATCCCTGATTAATTGCAACAGGGATTTTGGCAATGGCTAAATAGCCAACAGGCGCTCTGGATGACATTAACACCGTGTTTTTAGGTAACAAGCCCGAGCTGATTTTTGCTAAACCTGCATCGGTAATTTTCCTACTTGTATCTAAAAGAATTTTGTCTGTTAAGTTGGACATGTCTTTTGGTGATGTCCAACTGATATGCCCGTTCTCCCAGTACTCTTCTTTTTTAGTGCTCGGTGTACCACCGCCAACTACCGTAACCTCATTACCAATTTCACTCCAATCCCACTCCACAGGTATTTCACCCAACTCTGAATCCACCAGCGTTTCGGGGAATAAGGCGGCGGTGGTTTTGAGTTGCTCTAACGTGCCTGGTGAAAGGTTTTCCAATTCACTTAACGGCTTGCCACTGATGGCGGCCATGGCGGCGCGTTCTACCAGTTGATCGGCGTCGGCTCGGCTGAAGTTTTTGGGTAGGGGTTGTTGTGCGCCTGCGGCCTGTGAGTCATCAGCGATATTCAGTGTGTCCGTGAATACTTCATCGTCAGGCATGATGCCTTTTGCAATGTGAGCGCGGGCTTGCGCTTTCGCGCGGGTGGGTTCGAAATCTACAAACCAGCTTTTGAAGATGGCCTGGGCCATATGTTCTAGGGTTTGGTTGGTTTGGCGGTTTAGTTCGATTTTGTCGTCAAGCTTAGCAAGAACCTCAACTATATAGTCCTGCACTTCTCTAACCGGCCATTTCACTTCCATTGGATGTACGTGATTACGATTTAACGCTGGGTTCGCAGCCCCTACATCCATCTTTTTAATAATGGTTGTAATGCTTTTAAAGAAATAATAAACAAAACGAGGGTTATTCCCTTTAAAGTCTTTAACCCACAGACTTGTGTCATGAGGCCAATAATCTTCCTCAATAAAGAATACCGTCCCTAAAGTTCCTTTTCTCCCCAGCACTACCCCAGGGCCTTTAACCTTGGATTCATTATGATAACTAGCGATCCCACCAGAAGATACCACGGGCACATCGCCTGGTATTTGCTGCTTCTTCGTTATATCGAAACCACGTTGTAAAGTTAGCTGCTCACCAATTGTGGTATCGAAGTAATCAGCACTCATAACCCAACCCCGCCAAGTTCTTTTTAATCTCTTTTTCTAAACGATCAGATTCTTCAAACTGTGTTTTTAGTTGGCCTGTTAGGCGCGCCATTTTTTCTGCAAAGGGTTCGCCGTCATCTTCTTCGGCGGCGGCGCCTACATAGCGGCCCGGGGTTAGTACGTAGTCGTGTTTTTGTAGCTCGGCTAATTCTACTGATTTACAAAAACCTGCAACGTCTTCATAGAGTTGTACTTCGACTGCTTCGCGCTCAGTACGAACGGTTTTGTTATCTGCTTTAGATTCTGAATCAAGTTCAGAATGACGAGGTGCTGATGCCTGTACGGGTGCAGTGGTTTGCCAATTATGAAAGGTTTCACACACTGTATTTAAATCGTCTTGGGTGAAGTCGCGCAATACGCGATCTTTCATGTAGCCTAGGTTACGTGCATCGATAAATAATACTTCGCCTTTGCGGTCGCGCAGTTTTTTACCACTGGCCGAGGTGCGTGCGTTTTTGTTTTTGGTTAAAAACCATATGCAAGCTGGGATTTGCGTATTGGTGAACAGCTGGCCCGGTAAGGCCACCATGCACTCTACTAAGTCTTCATCTATTAGTGCTTTACGTATGACGCCTTCACCGCTGGTATTGGAACTCATAGAACCATTGGCTAATAACAAACCTAGGCTGCCGTTGGGTGCGGTGTGATGCAGCATGTGCTGTAGCCATGCAAAGTTGGCGTTGCCGGATGGTGGACGACCGTATTTCCAGCGGGGGTCGTTATCGTCTACCCCAGTGTCCCACTCTTTCATGTTGAACGGTGGGTTGGCCATTACGAAGTCGGCGCGTAAATCTGGGTGTTGGTCGTTGGTGTAACTACTGGCGGGTTCTTTGCCAAAGTTAAAGTCGATGCCGCGTATGGCCATGTTCATGGCGGCTAGCTGCCAGGTGGTGTGGTTGTATTCTTGGCCATAGATGGATACGTCGCCAATTTTGCCTTTGTGGGCATTAATGAAATGTTCGGATTGTACAAAAAAACCACCACTGCCCATGGCTGGGTCGTATACGCGGCCTTTGAAGGGCTCTAGCATTTGTACAATTAAACTTACGATGGATTTAGGCGTGTAGAACTGGCCGCCTTTTTTACCTTCGGCTAGGGCGAACTGGCCTAACATGTATTCGTATACGTGCCCTAGGATGTCTTTGCTGTTTAGGGAGGCGTGCACAAAGGGAATGGTGGCCACTAGGTCGATGAGTTCACCCAGTTTGGCTTGGTCGATTTGTAATTGGGTGTAGCGTTTGTTGAGTACGCCTTTTAGTTTTTGGTTGTCGGCTTCGATGGCTTCTAGGGCATTGTCGATTAAGTGGCCTACGGAGCTTATTTTTAGGGCTTTGTCTTTGCCGTTTTTATCTTTAACCGTGAGTTCGGCCCCGCCTATTACGGTTTTGTTGTTATCTTGCAGGAATTTCCAGCGGGCTTGGGCTGGCACCCAAAAGGTGTTTGTTTCTAGGTATAGGTCGCGTACTTCTAGTTCGGCGTTTATTTCTTGTTGGTATTCATCTGAGTCTTCACCACCAAAGTCGGCTGGGTCCAGGTAGTATTCGTGATCTGGGTTGGCGAATTGGACTTTCAGTTCTTCACGGCGTAGGTCAAACGCATCACTCACATACTTGATGAATACTAGGCCTAGCATTACATGCTTGTATTGGGATGCATCGAGCGATGGCAGCAGCTTGTTGGCACTGGTCCATAGCTTGGTTTCTAGTGAGTCTAAGAACTTTTGTTCTTCGGCTTGTAGCAAGGTTGTTGTCATTTTAATCTTCTATAAAGAAATCGGTGTCGATGGCTTTTACTTGAAAGGTCTGTTTTACGCTGACCCCAAGGTTGTGCTTAATCATTAAATCGGCCAGTTGCTTGCCGTCTATCAAGACGACCTTTTTCTCAATCATAGAGACATACTCTAAAGCATCTTTACTGAAGCGACTGGTGGTTATGAATACGCCTTTGCGTGCACGCCTCATTTCTAGTGCGCCTACAAATGCTTGAATGTCTGGGCGGCCTATTGGGTTGTCTGTATAGCGCTTGGCTTGCAGGTAAATGGTTTCTAGCCCTAGTGGGTCTTCGTTGATTATGCCATCTATGCCACCGTCTGCGGTGTATTGAGTGGCTTGACCAGACTGGGTGCTCCAGCCGCCATACCCCATGGCCTGCATAAGCTTAACTACCAGGTGCTCGAAGAACTGAGGCGATTGGTTTTTAATAGAATCTAATACATCACTGGCAAGGTCGTTATTGAGTGTTTTATGTGCGGTTTCGATGACTTCTGTGGGGGTTTGATTGCTTTCAAGTTCTTGGCTTGGCGTAATTTCATTACTTGTTGTTGATGTGTTTTGAAATTCGCAAAACTCTTCAAAGCGCCTCAAGTAACGTGCATTAATTATATGGGGGTTTTCTGCCAGAACCTGTTGCCCACGTTCTGTTATTTGGAATACTGCTCTGCGCGGGGCGTCTAGTAAGAGTGCTTTTTTTAAGTAGGTGCGAGCCCAACCAATGCGATTATTAATAATGGCTTGATTGCCACTGGGTAATAGCTCTTTTTGCTCAGCTTCGGTTAGTTGAAACTCAGCGGCCAATGCTTCAGTCAATTCAGAGAGCGCATGCTCAGCTTCATCGGCTAATAGCTTAAGAAACGGCAGCATTAAAGACTGATAATCGGGAATCGCCATAGTTATCCTTAACCTGTTGTTTTTATTGCTAATTTAGGCTGTAGAAGTGGTACTTTTGTTTAGTGGTATTTATACCTTGTTGTTAGGGTTTGGGCAATGTTATAGGGCTCTGCCTGGAGGCTTAGGTGGGAGTTACTTAGTTTGAGGGGGGGTTACCTGTCCGTATTGCGAAATCGTGTATAAATTCGCTTCTAACTTGGCAGTAATATTAGGCCAGCTTTAGTTCTAGGGGTGAGTACAGATCTAACTAAAGATAGGTAATAGTGCTTTCTTAACCCCAGAATGAACCACTTTGAGCGATGCAGAGCTACCGGTCACTGGAGCCTGCTATTGACTTAGCCTTCTTTAATATTTGATTGCCTGGATGTTTGGTGAGCGAATATAAAAGTAATATACAGGGTCCGCTCTTTTATCAGCTTAAATCACGGAACAGCGCACTCTTAATTTACTAGTCCGCCATAAGAATTACTGATTCAGCTTCTACTTGGATTTTTGACATAACAGCTCTTCAATACCCGATAGCAGGCCGTCACGGCCTCTTTCCGATACAGCACTATAAATATTAAGCATGATATGGGTAAACCATATCTAAGTATTCCAGCCTGAATTATCACGGGTGGCCATGCCTATACCGCTATATCAATGCCTATGGTTTATTCAGTGAATGCCCTCACCCTAAAAATAAATATTTAAAAAGTAGGGGGTTCTCACTTCTCACGCCTATTTTTTAACTTTAAGGTATAACCACAATCAAGGAGAAACGCATGACTAAAGCTACGCAGAACATGACCAAGACTCAATTAGACCAACGTGCTCGCGCACTGAACCCGAACAACCCTGAGTTTAAAGCTCGTATAAATCATCATGCAGACCAGCTTAACGACAATGAAGGTACGCCAGGGTTTAACCCTGCTAGAAAAGCGGCTGTTAAAAACAATGCCGAGCAGCGTAATAAATAGTCATGATTAACTTTTATTTTATGAACTTACTTAACAAAGTTTATGGCAAAAACTTAATTTTGGCTTCAATGAAAGCACTGAATTTTTCGGATTCAGGGGCTCGTAAAATACTAAACTCACCTTTAACAACATTTAGCCCTGCAAAATATATTGAAAAAATTAAGAAGAGAAACCCTGACATAGAAGACACTCAGTTAGACGTTTGGCAGGAATTACTGGAAACGTTTACGACAGGGTCGAGTAACCCTGCTGCATACTGTAAAAAAACATTAACGCTACTTCAAGGCTTTACTCAAGATTCACATGTACTACCAGTTTTCACACTGGGATGCCTATCCTATTCAGAGGTTGCTCTTTCTAAATTCGTAAAAGATAGACAAAATCACAGTTCAGAAAAAGAATTATTTAGCGCATTTCCAATTTCAATATTTAACTCACAGGGTTTGTCATCGCTAATTTCAGACTCAAACGATATCGATACAAAATTTCGTGTCATTTCTTTGATTTTACTTATAGTGTCCCTTGATTTAGATCTAGAGTTAATCGGGAAGGATTTGAATAAACCGCCAAAACAATTTGGATTGTCTGTAATAAGGGAGTATTCAGAGACAGGTGAAAACCCCGTACGCCGCTGGGTGGCTAATATCCACAAAGACTTTGGCTTGACTTCAAAAGAAAACTTATATCAAAAAATATATACAGCATCAGAGGATAATTTAGAGACTATAAGAAGACGATTCAAAAGCTGGCAGAGTGGCACACGACCAACGCACACTAAGTTAAATGATTTATTCAATGCACTCACACCCAATGCCCGCAGCGAAGAGTTCATTTGTTATCACATACGCTTTGCTTTGAGATCTCTTATCGGTCTATATGACCATGCACAAAAAGGGCAACAAGATATATTTGATATTGAACAAGCATACCAAATATCACGTGAGTACCTTCTAAAAGGATGGCCAATTTAGTTTCACGTAAAACCCAACCCCAAGACACTCGAAATTAAAATACTAAATTTGAAAACATAAGGAACTGTAATGCGCATAAATCACAACACACCCAATCCAAATTTAATGTCATCTCACGCCTTTTTTAAATTACCTACAGTTGTTCGCAACCTAAATTTTGAAAGGCTAAAGAACAAAAACACCCAAGGGGATGAAGCAATTATGACAGCTGAGGAATGGGATATATCAGAACGTGAATATCGGCGTTTTTTAGCGCTTAAAGTTATTCATGCCGATTCTGCACTGGTGCCTAGCAAACAAGTAGATGCCATCTGGCATGCTCATATTTTAGATACGAGGGCTTACAGAGAAGATTGCCAAGCCATGTTTGGTCGCTTTATGGATCACTACCCTTACTTTGGTGTTAACGGAGAGGATGACTATAAAATGCTGCAGGAGGCGTTTGCAGAGACCATAGATCTTTATGAGGCTCAGTTTGGTCCTTATCCAGATTCCAACCCCTTGAAAGCATCACGATGCCAAGACCACTCTTGTCATGTTCCTTCAACGTGTGCCTGTCGCAGTGGGCCTGGTAACTGTAAATAGTTCAAGCTACACATGACCGTTCTACTGACTCAGCAGAACGGTTATTTGAAAGTGCTCTACATTAGATTAAAAAGCAGCCCTAATTGCATCATGAATTTGGTCAAGTGCAGGAGGTATACCTTACAAGCTGTTCCTATGGGGGCACAACCTCACATGTTAATAGAGAACTACAAACGCTCCAATTGCGCCATCCTATTACGAGACAGTGCGATATTCTTCAGCGTTAACCTTGCGCCATAAGCATTGGTAAATATTACGTGCCCTGAGCGTATACCTACCGGCCTTATTGTCATATCAACAATATTCAAAGTGCCCATGGATTGAATTGGCCGTTTAAAATGCATCACCGTAAGCACATTATTTTTTAGCGTGTACGTGCGCCCTCTGATAGCAATGAACAACAACATAAGAGCAGGACTGATAGCGTACATTATTATGTGAACTTGAGCGTTTCCATTCTTAACACTGTACGCAGTAATAATCATGTATGTAATAAATATTATTGATACGGGGAAAGCCTGTAAAGCTGGCCGAATTGTCCATTCCATTTTTGATTCCATTCGTTTTGTTAGATCTCAATATACGGTTTGTAGACTTAATGTGTCACATACACCCATGAAAGGAGTGGCGACATCGCAAAATCCGTCATTATTGTTACTATAGTGTTTAGCAGGTTTTTCTCAGCAAAGGACGCACCCAGTGATTACACAGCATGTTGTACGGCCCATAAAGAGGGCACAGACTAAACCTGCCAAAGCAACTTTACTGAGCCGATTGAAAAGCTACGCTAGCGCTTTAAAAATGCCATTGCGTTTTTCCGCCCCCACTACACCTTACCGGCCACCAATTGAAAGAAGCAATCCAGCCTCTTACGGGACGCCCGGTTTAAACTTACCACATGACCTAAAAAGGAGGTGATTCAGTTTTCCGCCCGTTGATGAGTAAAACTAACTGCAAAGTGCTCAAAATAATGCGATGATTTATTAATCAAAAGCACTTAAAAAGGCGCGAGTTCGAACCCCTCTTCTGCAGCGACTCTATGTAACACTCAAAGTAACATCAGCCCATGTTAAATATTGTCAAACCCAGTAGATAAGGGCATAGCAGACCATATACACAACCCCGCCGTCTCCACCAAATTCTTGCTTTTAAGATTTTTGAAAGTGAAGTTTGATGACACTACGGGACAGTACTTGTACTGAACCAGCCAAAATCCGGTCTTTAGCTAGCTATT